>OJHE01000008.1_pt1 | contig 259207 bp, 241 predicted proteins | sample 1595221 | NCBI WGS metagenome assembly OJHE01 (sample SAMN05416831, study PRJEB24817) | seawater metagenome | isolation source: Sea water | place: Canada:Atlantic | collected 2013-07 | reverse complement strand
TTTCGTTTCGTTTCGTTTCGTTTCGTTTCGTTTCGTTTCGTTTCGTTTCGTTTCGGATCAGCCTTGTGCTGGCCGCTCTTCCGGGAGGCGCGCTGCGGCATCGCGCAGGAATTTGGCAAGCTTCTCGGCCGTTTCAGCGCCCTGGACCGCCACCTGGCGGTTGGCGATATAGGTCGGCACGCCGCTGATGCCCATTTGCTGGAACAGCGCTTCTTCATTGCGAACATTCTCGACGTCGGCATCGGTCGGCATCAGTTCCGCCACGATGACCGGGTCGAGATCGATCTCGCGGGCGATGTCGATCAGGACGTCTGTTTCGCCGATGTCGCGTCCATCTTGGAAATAGGCCTTGAACAGGGCTTCCTTGGCTTCGCGGCCTTTTTGCTGGCCTTGGGCCCAGCGCACGAGGCGATGCGCGTTGAAGCTGTTCGGGCGGCGCGTGATCCGGTCGAACTGATAGGGAATGCCCTCAGCCTGGCCATAGTCGATCAGGGCCTGACGCATTGTGTTTGCGCGATCCTTGCCAGCGTCCGATCCGAACTTCTCTTTCATGTGCGCCTTGTAGTCGACGCCTTCCACCGGAATTGTCGGGTCCAGTTCAAACGGGCGGAAGATGAGTTCCACGTCCAGATCAGGGACCAGCTTGATTGCGTCGTCCATCCTGCGCTTGCCAAGCCAACACCAGGGGCAAACCAGGTCCGATACCATTTCGATTACGAGTGTCATGGTGCCAATCTAGGTATCCATACGCCCTGAAGCAAATGACGCGTCAGTCAGAACCGGGAACTTCCTTCGCAATCCGACGAATCTCGCGGACGAGAAGGTCCAGGTCTGAACGGCGGGTGCGATGATTGGTGATGTTCACGCGTATGGCCGTGTGACCGTCTATGAGGGTCGTGGAGGGCGCCGCGATGCCTTGCAACTGTAGCTGGATGACGATCTCCTCATTCAGCCTGTTCAGCGCTTTGGCGCTAAGACCCTCGCGGACATAGCGGAAGCAGCAAATCTGCATCGATACGGGCAGCAGCAAGTCCAGCTCCGGCGTAGCCTGTACCAACTCGCCCAGATAGGCGGCCTGTTCGCAATTCTGGGTGATCAACCGGCCCAGCTTTTCTTCGCCATGCTCCGCAATTTGTGCCCAGACTTTCAGTGCGCGAAAGCCGCGGGACAGTTCAGGGCCGAGTTCGACAGGCCAGGTCCCGCCCGCGGCCAGCCCCCGGTCGGCCGATTTGAGATAGTCGGGTCGATCGGAAAAGGCGCGAAGATGGGCCTCGCCCGACCGGATGAGAATACAACCCGCATCATAATTCACGTGCAGCCATTTGTGGAAATCGAACGCGATCGAGTCGGCGCGCTCCAATCCCGTCAGACGCGGGCGAAGCCGCTCACTCAGAATACCCAGCGCGCCGAACGCGCCATCCACATGGAACCAGAGGTTTTCCGCATCCGACACATCCGCAAGTGCGCTGAGGTCGTCGATGGTGCCCGCATTCACCGAGCCGCATGTGCCGGCGATCAGGAAGGGTTCTAAACCTGCTGCGCGGTCCGCCGCGATGGCTGCCCGCAGAAGGGACAGATCGAGCTGGTGGTCGGATGTGACGGGGATCTTCCGCAAGGCTGCCGTGCCAAGTCCCAGCAGATCGAAGGCGCGGGCAATACAGGCATGCGCCTCGCTGGAAGTGTAGCCGACCAGATGATGCGCGCCCATCCCATCGGCGCGGCTCTGGAAGTCGAGTTGGGAATCCCGGGCGGCCTTCAACGCGATGATGGTGGCCATGGACGTTCCCGATACGATCAGGCCACTCGCGCCTTCCGGAAACGAGAACAGCCTCTTGCACCAATCAACCAGTTGGCGTTCGACTTCGATTGCGCCGTGATTGCGCCCGCCGGTATTGGCATTGATCGCCGCGGCGGTGATGTCTGCAACCAGATTGGACGGCGTGCCGGCCCCATGCACCCAGCCAAAGAAGCGGGGATGTGTGTTGCCGACCCCATAGGGCAGGAGGGCGCGCAAGGTCGCGTCGATCTCCTCCGGCGGGAGACCTGTTTCCGTCAGGCTGAAGGTCTCCTTCATCTCCTCTGGAAAGGGCGTCCAGACCCGGCCTTCGGCAGCATGTTCCATTTTGTCGATAGCAGCATTGAGCATGGCGTGCAGGCGGGCTCGGAAGGCCTCCCAGTCAGATGGGTCGAGCGTGTCTTCCGGACTATGCGAGCGGGGATGGTCGGGCGTGGTCATATGCATCGATCCCGCCTTTTTTGTTTGGAGACAACGGATTCGCGCGCAAGCGAGCGCATGGGTCGCACCTCGTCAGTCCGCTATTCCGGAAGTATTTCGTCTGCGTCGGGGCCAATAACGCCTTCGCGCTTCAAGGCTCTCAGGGCCGCGCTGGCAAACCAGGTCTCGCCAGGGTCAGCGGGAGACGGTCGGCTGTGTTTCATCTCGAACCCGAAGGGCAGGCTCATCGTGGAGGGCGGGCCTCCCGGCACGATCTCATGGTCGGCGAACAGGGAGCTCTGCCTCGGTTCTGGCGCCATGGCGGACAGGGCGAAACCAAATGCAACAAGCGCGCCCGCCCAGACATTCGATTTGAACACGGCGAGCGCGGCCTGCTCACGGCTGGATTTCAGCCGGGCTGACTGCCAGATGCCATGTGCCAGGAACAGCAGCGCCGTCAGGGCTCCGATGCGGCCGGCATCATTCATCGCTGCAGCCAGCGCAATCAGGGCCGCAGCGCCAAGATGGAAACAGAAGCTGATCAGGACCGCGCGTTTGCCAAACAGGCGCGCGGTTGACCGGACCCCGATCAGCGCGTCGTCCTCACGGTCCTGCAGCGCATAGATCGTGTCATAGGCAATCGTCCACAGAATGAGACCGGCATAGAGGACGATGACGGGTATGCTCACGGTGGACGCGACTGCCGCGCCGACCAGCACGCCCCAATTGAAGGTAAGCCCCAGCCAGGCCTGTGGCCACCATGTCACGCGCTTCATGTAGGGATAGGCGCCGACCAGGGGCACTGACAGCAATGCCACCAGCTTTGCGTCCAGTGGAAGGACGAGCCAGACGACAAGACCCACAAGCAATTGCGCGCCAAGGAACAAGTAGGCTTGTTTCAGTGTCACCGCGCCGGAGGGCAGTGGCCGGAGCGCTGTGCGGCTGACGCTGGCATCAAAGTCCCGGTCGGTGATGTCGTTCCACGTACATCCTGCGCCCCGCATCGCGATGGCGCCAAGCAGGAACAGGACTGCCCAGATAAGGTCAAAGACATAGACGCCCGTGACCAGGCGCTGGAAGGCGAGCCCGATCAGGCAGGGCAGGTAAAGTAACCAGATGCCCACAGGTCGGTCCCACCGCGCCAGCATGGCATAGGGCTGCCAGCCTTCTGGCAGGCTTGCCAGCCAGCCGGGCAGGGCGCTGTCCGCCGGAATCGTGCGTGTATCGTCCATCGCAGCGGCTTATACCGAAATTCTGTGTTTCCAACAGCCGCAGACAAGCATGGGGCGAATTGTGCCGGAAAAACTCTTTGGTGTAATTTGTCCTATGCCACGAAGACCGTTTTGCGGTTCACGAAGGCCTTGATGCCGTCTGCGGCGAGTTCGCGGCCATATCCGGACTGCTTGATTCCCCCGAAAGGCAGGCGTGGATCGGAGGCCACCATGGCGTTCACGAATGTCGCACCCGCTTCCAACTCGTTCACAGCCTGTTTCATTTCATTTTCATCCTGCGTGAAGATGACCGAGCCGAGACCGAAAATATTGTTGTTCGCCCGGCGGATCGCCTCATCAAGGTCATCGACCTTCCAGAGATTGGCGACCGGACCGAACATTTCCTCGTCAGCCGATGGGCTGCCGTCAGGAGCATTGCTCAAGATGCATGGGTCGAACCAGCTGCCGCTGCCCGGCAGGGTATTGCCCGCCTTGAAGAGGCTCGCACCGGCCTGAATGGATTTCTCGACCTGTTCGACCAGTTCATCCCGGATAGGGGCCGTGGCAAGCGGGCCAATATCGGTGCTCTCATCTGTGGGATCTCCCACTTTCAGACGCTTGAAGCGATCTTCGAAGCCCTGCTTGAAAGCATCATAGATTTCGGCATGGACGAAGAAGCGCTTCGCGGCGATGCAGGACTGGCCATTGTTCTGGGTGCGGGCCTTGAGCGCGGTGTCGAGCGCCTTTTCGAGGTCGGCGGAGGGCATGACAATAAAGGCGTCGGATCCGCCAAGCTCCAGCAAGGAGGGCTTGATGCCCTTGCCGGCCGTGGCCGCAACCGCGCCACCTGCCGGACCGGACCCCGTCAGCGACACGCCTTTGACGCGATCATCCTCAATCACGGCTTGAACGTGTTTCGAGCCGATCAGCAGGGTCTGGAAGGCGCCCTTTGGAAATCCGGCTTCGACAAAGACTTCCTCAATGTTGAGGGCGGAGCGGAAAACGTTCGAGGCATGCTTCAGCAGGCCGGTATTGCCCGCCATCAGGATGGGCGCCGCAAAGCGGAAAACCTGCCAGAAGGGGAAGTTCCACGGCATCACGGCGAGGATGACGCCGAGCGGCAGATGGCGGACATAGGCCTTTTGGCCGCTGCTCTCCATCGGCTCATCGGCGAGATAGGTGGCGGCGTGCTCGGCATAGTGCCGGCACACCCAGGCGCACTTGTTCACTTCCGCCTTGGCCTGGCCGAGCGGCTTGCCCATTTCGGCGGTCATGTCGGCGGCGTAGCGGTCGGCATTTGCCTCCAGGACATCCGCAGCCTTCATCATCAGCGCGGCGCGATGGTCAAAACGTGTCTTGCGCCAATCGGCAAAACACGCATCCGCCGTGTCGATGGCCGTCACCACCTGCGCTGGCGTGTGGGGTGTAAATTCCTCGATGACTGTGTCATTCGCCGGATTTACGGATTTGATAGTCTGGTCCGCCATGATCACCTCGTGCTGGGGTTCCTGCTGTTGAAAGGTATGTTGGTCGAATGAGTGCAATACCAAGGCTATTCGTGTCAGCCATTCTTCAACCGTCTGTACCAGTCCGTCTGGAAGACGATGCATCAAAATATCTGATGCGCGTGATGCGCCTGTCTCAGGGCGACCAATTACGCGTGTTCAATGGCCGTGACGGGGAATGGCTGTGCGAACTGGCTGCGCCGGAAGGCAAGGTCGCGGTCATCGTGCCCGTTGAACAGATGCGAGAACAGGCCGCCGCAGACGGCCCGCATCTCACCCTGTTGTTCGCACCTGTGAAAAAGGCCGAGACAGATTTCATTGTGGAGAAGGCGACCGAACTGGGCGTGCAGGCCATCCAGCCCGTCGCAACACAATTCACGCAGACGCGAACGGTCCGGCTAGACCGTTTCAACAAGATCGCGCTTGAAGCTGCCGAACAGACGGAGCGGCTGGACCTGCCGGAGATTTTCGATCTGGCCGCCCTGGATGAAGCGCTCGTGGGGCTGCGCGAGGGCACGGCTCTGATCTTCTGTGACGAAGCCGGCGAAGACGATTCGAAGCCCTGGGGCGGTTCGGAGGGGCGGGCCAAGGCAGCCCTCTCCGTGATGGAGGCCCTGAAAGGCCGCGATGCAGCGATCCTGATCGGGCCGGAAGGTGGGTTCAGCCCCGACGAGCGCCAATTCCTGCGATCGCGTGCGGAGACATTTCCGATCAGCCTGGGGCCAAGAATCCTGCGAGCGGAAACCGCTGTCGTGTCGGCGTTGACGCTCTGGCAGGCAGTCTGCGGGGACTGGGCCTAGAAGGGCCAGCGCTTCATCGGCGTCGGCACCGCGCTTTCCCAGCGGCGCTGCCATTCCATCGTTACGCCAATACGGTGTTCGAGCTTTCCGTCCCATTGCACTTTCAGGCCGACCGATTTCAGCGTGTCGAAGATCTCCTGTCCGATCTGAAGGAAGATCGCATCGGCGGTATTATTCGACGCGCCATAGCTGAGATAGAGGTTGCCCGAGTCGATCGCGCTCTCCGTATCCTGTTGGTGGAAGAAGACATAGCCGCGGGCCTTGCGTCCGAAGAATTCGAAATCCTCGATCTCGACGCTGATTTCGGCTGCACCACAGGTTCCGCAACAGGTGAAATTCTGCCGGGCAACAATATCGCGATCTTCCAGCATGTCGAAAGCGAGTTCCAACCGGTCGAAATCCGTAAGGATCGGCCAGGCTGTCTGTTCCTCGCGCAGGGTCTCGATTTCCTGGATCAGCGCAGACCGGATTTCCGACTGACGGTCCCGTTCGGAGATCGGGGACTCGAATTCCTCTGTCAGATCCAGAAGGATTTCCTCGATTTCCTCGACAGGCTCATAGCCACTGCGCACGTGAAGGCGCGCCCAGACTTTGAGGTCATCGCGTTCTTGTGTGGTAAATCGCGTCATCAGTCTCACCTGCGGGATTAAACGAACTTATGAGAATAACCCGGTTGGCGCTCGAGCGAAACATCCCTATGTGCACACACAGCAAGAGATTGAGGGGAGGCCCCGATTGTGACCACGCCGACGTCGGATATCGACGAAAACTCCCATCGTATCTCGGATAAATCCGAGTTGGTTGAGTATTTTGAAGCTGGCAACAAGCCGAGATCGGATTGGCGCATCGGCACCGAGCACGAAAAGTTCGGCTTTATCCGCGATGGATTGCGTCCGCTGCCTTACGAAGGAGAGGCCTCGGTCCTGTCGATTCTGGAAGGTTTGCGGGACCGGTTCGGCTGGCAGCCGATCATCGAAGCCGAGAAGCTGATTGGTCTCAAGAAAGACAGCGCAAGTATTTCACTGGAGCCCGGCGGCCAGTTCGAACTGTCCGGTGCGCCGCTCCAGACCATGCACGAGACGTGCAATGAAGTGGGCTCGCACCTGCGGGAGGTGCGCGAGATCGCCGACCCATTGGGCGTGGCCTTCATGGGCCTCGGCGCCAGCCCGGTCTGGAGCCTTGCGGAAACACCGGTCATGCCGAAGGGCCGGTATCGCATCATGATGGAGTATATGGACAAGGTCGGCCGCCTCGGGCGGCAGATGATGTTCCGGACATGTACGGTTCAGGCCAATCTCGACTTTGCCTCCGAGGCCGACATGGTGAAGAAGTTCCGCGTCTCGCTGGCCTTGCAGCCGCTTGGCACGGCGCTGTTTGCGAACTCGCCCTTCATGGAAGGTCGCCCGAACGGCTTCCTGTCCTATCGGTCGCAAATCTGGACAGATACGGATCCTGATCGCACGGGCATGCTGCCCTTTGTGTTCGAGGACGGGTTCGGGTTCGAGCGATATGTCGACTATGCGCTGGATGTGCCGATGTATTTCGTGCGGCGCGGTGGCAAATACCTCGATGCCAGCGGCTTGTCCTTCCGGGACTTCATGGATGGCAAGCTGCCGATCCTGCCGGGCGAGAAGCCGGCCATGGACGATTTTGCCGACCATCTCTCCACGATCTTTCCTGAGGTTCGCCTCAAGCAATTCCTCGAAATGCGTGGCTCTGATGGCGGCCCGTGGAGCCATCTGTGCGCCTTTTCGGCGTTTTGGACAGGTCTGCTCTATTGCTCAGACAGTCTCGATGCGTGTTGGGACCTCGTGAAATCCTGGTCAGACGCAGAGCGCGAATCCATGCGCCAGGGCGTGCGGACACTCGGCCTGCGCACGCCGGTGCCCGGTGGTCGGACCATGCAGGACCTCGCGCTTGACGTGCTCGACATTGCGCGGGCCGGGCTGAAGCGGCGCGCCAACCTCTCCGTCGCAGGGGATGACGAAACAGGCTACCTCACGGAACTCGACGAGATCGCACGGTCAGGTATTACCCCGGCAGAGCGCCTTCTGGAGAAATATCACGGCGAATGGCAGCGCGATTTGAGCCGCATTTTCGTCGATCAGGCCTATTAAGGGTACAAATTCTCCCATCGCCGCTCCTGATTTGGCACAAGCTGCCTTGAGACCGTGACGTTTGCGTGGTCAAAGTACCGGTTCGTATAAGTTTCCGGGGAGTTGAACGCGTGACTGACATCACTGCGACGAGTGAAGCGGGCAAACCCCGCGATACCTCATTTTTTGGCCATCCAAAAGGATTGGCGATCCTGTTCCTGACTGAGATGTGGGAGCGCTTTTCCTATTACGGGATGCGCGGCCTGCTGGTCCTGTACCTGACCCAGCATTTCCTGTTCTCTGACGAGAAGTCATCGATCATGTACGGGGCCTATACGGCGCTCGTCTATGTCATGACGATTATCGGCGGGACGCTGGCCGACCGTTATCTCGGCCAGCGCAAGGCGGTGACGTTCGGGGCCATCCTGCTCTGCCTCGGCCATTTCGGCATGGCCTTCGAGGGCAGTGGCTCAAAGGAATATGTGGTCACCGGCGGCTCTGAAATTGAGATCCAGCATGAAGGGCGCGGTGACAACCGCCAGCTCTTCGTCGATGTGGATGGGCAGACCCGACGTATCGTGTTCGAGCAGGGCAGTGGGGATCTCCAGATTCTGGAGAGCGCGGACGATGCCAAAGAGCCGACCGCAGCCGTCTATCAGCAAATCGCAAAAGACGCTTACACAACGCGTATCGAGCAGCAGGAACTCTATACAAACATCCTGTTTCTCTCGCTGGCCTTCATCATCGCAGGTGTTGGCTATTTGAAGGCCAACATCTCCACAATCGTGGGCGCGATCTATGAGTTTGATGATCCGCGGCGGGATTCCGGGTTCAGCCTGTTCTATATGGGCATCAATCTCGGTTCGCTGCTCTCCTCTCTGAGCTGCGGCATCATCGGTATCCTCTGGGGCTGGAAATATGGTTTCGGGCTCGCCGGCATCGGTATGCTGGCCGGTCTCCTCGTCTTTCTCTGGGGGCAGAAATTCCTCGATGGGAAGGCTGAGCCACCGAATCCGGAAGCGCTGAAGAAATCCTTCCTCGGGCCGATCAATGTCGAGATGGCTTGCTATCTCGCCGGTGCCCTCGTGATCGCGGTGGCCATGCTGCTCGTCATGAATGCGGAAGTGATCCCTGACTGGTTTGTCGGCTCGCTTGGCATTGCCATCTTCATTGGTCTCGTTGGTTATTCCTTCGTGCAGCTTCAGGGTACCGAGCGGAAACGCATGTTCGCGGCGATCTACTTCGTGCTGGCACAGATTCCGTTCTGGGCCCTGTTCGAGCAGGCTGGCTCATCCCTGACCCTTTTCACCGACCGCCTGGTCGACAAGGAGATGTTCGGGATCAACGTGCCGACCCCAGTGTTTCAGTTCCTGAACGCGGGCTATATCGTCGTCTTTGCCCCTATCTTCGCATGGATGTGGATTGCATTGGCGAAGCGGAAAATGGAGCCCTCGACGCCGGTGAAATTCGCGATTGGTGTGTTCCTCGCAGGCCTTGGCTTCCTCTCCCTCGTGGGCGGCATCGGCATGTCCGGCGCGGGGATGACCGCCGTCGGCTTCATCTTCCTGATCTATTGGGTTCACACGATGGGTGAACTGATGGTGTCGCCGGTGGGCCTGTCCGCCGTGACCAAGCTTGCGCCGGCCCGAGTTGTCGGCATGACGATGGGGGCATGGTTCCTGTATTCCGGACTGTCGAACTATCTCGCGGGCGTGATTGCCCGCACGACCGGCGCCGAGACCATTGGTGGCCAGATCACGGACGTTGCAGCGGCGAAAGCCACCTATGTCAGCGTCTATGCGAATGTCGGCTATGTCGCGATGGGCATTGGCGTCTTCATGCTGCTCATCTCGCCAATCATCAAGAGCTGGATGAAGGGAAGCGATCTGCCGGCGGAATCTTCCATGGTTTCGGACGAGATGTTCTAGCCAATCTTCCGTAAGCAAACAAAAAGGGCGGCTTCCATGGGGAGCCGCCCTTTTCTTTATTGGTCTTGTTCTGTTGTCAGCGATCCGGCGGCAGGAACTGGTCCGTCGGCAGGCCGCGCTTGATCCAGCCGTCGCCAACCCCTTCCAGCCCGGCCATGCCTTCGACAATCTCGTAGATGTCTGCAAAGCCGGCCGCTTCGAGTTGCGCTGCCGCCAAATTAGAGCGGTTGCCCGCCCGGCAGATGACGGCGATCGGGTAGTCGAGATCGCCCAGGACCGCACCGCGCGCCTGAGCCAGGAAATCCACGTCTTTCACATTTGCCCCCACGCTGTCGCGCGGCATGCCGGTCATCGCCCATTCGGACGGAGTGCGCACGTCAAGAAGGATGAGTTCTCCGCGCTGGACCAGGGTGTGGGCCGAATCTGCGGACAGGGTCTGCACATCGGCGGAGGCGGGCAGGGTGAACGCAAAAACTGCCGACGCTACAGACAGCAAAAATGAAAACGGACGGGGCATGGGAAACTCAACTGTAACTTCACCGCATTGAGCCGAGACTCAATTATGGCGGTAAAGTGTCAAAGGGCGCGGTTGGCCGCAAGTCCGATTAACCAAGATGACGGCAAATTTAGCCAGCGCCGCCTACAGTCAGGGCACCCACTTTGAGCGTTGGCTGGCCCACACCCACAGGTACGGACTGCCCGGCCTTGCCGCAGACGCCCACGCCATCATCCATGGCGAAGTCGTTGCCGATCATGGTGACGTCCTGCAACACGGTCGGTCCATGCCCGATCAGTGTCGCATTCTTGACTGGCGCAACGACTTTGCCGTTTTCGACGAGGTAGGCCTCGGTGCACTGGAACACGAAATTGCCTGACGTGATGTCGACCTGGCCCCCGCCGAAATCCACGGCCCACAGGCCGCGCTTGATGGAGCCGACAATTTCGTCCGGGTCCTTGTCGCCGCCCAGCATGACGGTGTTGGTCATGCGCGGCATGGTGGCGGATTCATAGCTTTCCCGGCGTCCGTTGCCCGTGGGGGCTTGTCCCATCAGGCGCGCATTCATCCGATCTTGCATATAGCCCTTCAGGATGCCGTCCTCGATCAGAACCGTCTTCTGGGTCGGCGTACCTTCATCATCGAAGGAGAGCGAGCCCCGGCGGCGTTCAATGCTGCCATCATCGATGATGGTCACACCCTTGGCGGCAACCTGTTCGCCGATGCGGCCGGAATAGACGCTGGTGCCCTTGCGATTGAAATCACCTTCGAGGCCATGTCCGACAGCTTCGTGAAGCAGCACGGCAGGCCAGCCAGGCCCGAGCACGACTTCCATCTGTCCGGCAGGGGTCGGGATGGATTGCAGATTGACGGACGCCTTCTTCACCGCGCGCTGGACCATGGCCTTCCAGCGATCCGGCTGGATCCAGTCCTCATAGGCGGCGCGTCCGCCGGCGCCGGCGCCGGCCGATTCGCGGCGGCCATGCTCTTCCAGCGTCACGGAGACATTCAGCCGGACGAGGGGGCGAATTTCTGAAAAGACTGCGCCGTCGGGACGAACGATATCAATTTCCTTGTGGCTGCCCGCCAGCGACACCGAGACCTGAACCACGCGGGGGTCATAAGCGCGGGCCCAAGCGTCGATTTCGGCCAGCAATCCCGTCTTCATTGTGAAGTCTGGCGCAGAGGTCGGGTCGATCGGGTCGTAGAGGCGGCGATTCGTCGGGGTGGGCCCGGTCGCCAGATGGCCTGCATACCCACGCTTGGCTTGCGATGCGGTCTCGCCGGCACGGCGGATGGCGTCGAGCGACAGTTCGGAGGCATAGCCCGACCCGGTCGTTTCGCCCGCCACGACTCGCAATCCGAATCCCTGGTCGGTATCGAAGGCGGCTGATTTCAGCCGCCCATCGTCGAACACGAAGCTCTCGGATCGAGAGCGTTCGACAAACAGATCGCCATCATCCGCGCCTTTCGCAGCGTCGGACAGGATTTCAGAAGCCTTGGTCAGGTCGAAGGGCAGGGATGTCTGTGTCATCTGGAATAGATGCGTGACACCCCGGCGCGTCGCAAGGGCAAAGGCGCAGAAACCCGGATCGGATCAGTTCGTGCTGACTTCGAAGCGCGACAGCTGCCACTCGGCCAGTTCCCAGTCAGGCTTCAATTCCAGCGCGCGGCGGAAGTCGTAATAAGCGCCTTCCACGTCATCCAGTTTTTCCCTGGCCAGCGCCCGGTTGTAGTAGGCGGCGTGCATGTCCTTGGACCCGAGCGCGATGGCCTGATCTAGGGATTGGAGGGCCTCATCGTACCGCTCGAGGAAGATCAGGGCCGCGCCCTCATTCAGGTAGGTTTCGCCGGTATCCGGGCGGATCCGCTTGGCTGTGGCATAGTCCGACAGGGCCTTTTCATAGAGGCCCGCGCGCATCTGCAGGACGCCGCGATTCGTGAAGGTAGCGGCGCGATTGCTGGGTTTCATGGCTTCCAGTTCAATGGCGCGCGTACAGATTTCGGCGCCCTTCCTGGGAGAAACGGTCTCGAACTTTGCGGCCTCGTAGCAATCTTCGGCGATCCCGCCGCCGAGGACGACAACTTGCGCATTTGCCGTCCCGGCGGCCAGGCCGAAAAGGAGCGTTGCGGCACATATCGCGTTTTTCATGGGTTTTGACCTCTCAATGTCTTGTCCGGTCGTGCCGGGATCATACCACGGAACCGCGCCGGAGCCGACAACCTGCGACAATATTGAGCGCGTAAAGTGGTAGGTTGTGGCTAGTACGTATTGTAGATAGAGGGACAGAGATTCCAATGAGACGAGGATAACTTCGTGCGACACCTTCTTGCCGCCTTGTGCGCTGCCGTCATGGCCAGTCCCGCGCTGGCATTCGTACCTCAAGACGGCGCGCTGGGTTTCCAGCCCGCTGCCACGCGCATTGCAGAGCGCATCCATGTGTTCCATCACTTCGTGCTGATCATTATTGTTCTGATCACCTTGCTGGTGCTCGGCCTGCTGTTGTGGATCATCATGCGCCACAATCGCAAAGCCAATCCGGTGCCGAAGAAATTCAGCCACAACACGCTGATCGAGGTGATCTGGACTGTGGTGCCGGCGCTGATCCTCGTGGCGATCGCCAGCCAGTCCTTCCCGAACCTGTACTATCAGGACGTCGTACCGAACCTGCAGCAGATCACCGACAAGTCGGACAAGCTGATCGCTGACGGCAAGACGGCCCAGCAGGAGCGCTTCGCAAAGGACTACTACCCGGAAGCCGCTGAAAAGGGCTTCGTGAACGTGAAGGCACAAGGGAACCAGTGGAACTGGACCTATACCTATCCTGACCTGGTGGATGATTCCGGTTATCCGCTGGAATTCGTCTCCAACCCGGTTCATGTCGGTATTTCCGCAGATGCTGACAACTATGCAGGCGCAACAGGCCGGACGGACTTCGCGTCCAAGCCCCGCAATCTGGGTGTCGATTATCCGATGGTGATCCCCGAAGACCGCTTCGTGCGCTATTACACGGCTGCGGCTGACGTGATTCATTCCTGGGCTGTGCCAGCGTTCGGGGTGAAGACGGACGCTGTTCCGGGTCGCCTGAATGAGGGGTGGTTCCTCGTGGAAGAGCCGGGCGTGTATTATGGCCAGTGCTCCGAGCTTTGCGGCGTGAACCATGCCTTCATGCCAATTGAGGTTCGCGTGGTCAGCCAGGCGCAATTCGACAGCTGGGCCGAGTTCATGCTCGCCGGTGACTATGAAGCCGCCTACGCAACTGTCGACGTTTTTGCATCCAATGAGCAGGCGACCCAGTTCGCCGCCAAACAGTAATCAGGGAAGAGTGACACGCCATGCCTATGGATGAAGTGGCCATCGACCATCACGACGCACACGATCACAAGCCCGGCTTCTTTACGCGCTGGCTGTTTTCGACCAACCACAAGGACATCGGGACGCTGTACCTGATCTTCGCGCTTATCGCGGGGGTCGTGGGCTACACGCTGTCTGGCCTGATCCGCTGGGAACTTGCGGAACCAGGCATTGGCGTCATGACGCAATTCGTTGCCGGCGAAGGCGACGTGGCTATCCAGAACGCCAAGCATTTCTACAACACCGTGATCACCTATCACGGCCTGATCATGATCTTCTTCATGGTCATGCCGGCATTGATCGGTGGGTTCGGCAACTGGTTCGTGCCCCTGATGATCGGCGCGCCGGACATGGCTTTCCCGCGGATGAACAATATTTCGTTCTGGCTGACCGTCGCGGCATTCGTTCTGGCATGTATTTCGATGACGGTTCCAGGCGGGCCCGGCAACGGCTTCGGCGGAGGCTGGGTGCTTTATCCGCCACTGTCTTCAACGACCGGACACCCCGGCCCGGCTATGGATGTGCTCATCCTGGCGCTCCACACGGCCGGTATCGCGTCCATCCTCGGCGCCATCAACTTCATCGTGACGATCCTGAACATGCGCGCGCCTGGCATGACCATGCACAAGATGCCGCTGTTCGCCTGGGGCGTCCTGATCACGGCTGTCCTGTTGCTGCTGTCCCTGCCTGTGCTGGCTGCCGCGCTGACCATGCTGCTGACAGACCGTAATTTCGGCTCGCAATTCTTCTCGCCAGCCGGCGGTGGTGACCCGGTCATGTTCCAGCACCTGTTCTGGTTCTTCGGCCACCCGGAAGTCTACATTATGATTCTGCCGGCCTTCGGCATCATCAGCCACATCGTCTCGACCTTCTCCAAGAAGCCGATCTTCGGCTATCTCGGCATGGCCTATGCCATGGTGTCCATCGGTGTGATCGGCTTCGTCGTGTGGGCGCACCACATGTACACGGTCGGTATGGATGTGGACCTGAAAGCCTACTTCGTCGCCGCGACCATGGTGATCGCCGTTCCGACAGGCATCAAGATCTTCTCGTGGATCGCGACCATGTGGGGCGGATCCATCGACTTCAAGGTTCCCATGCTCTGGGCCATCGGCTTCATCTTCCTGTTCACCGTCGGTGGTGTGACGGGTGTTGTTCTGGCCAATGCCGGTATCGACCACGCCCTGCACGACACGTATTACGTCGTTGCGCACTTCCACTACGTGCTGTCACTCGGCGCCGTGTTCGGCCTGTTCGCGGGCTGGTACTACTGGTTCGAGAAGATGTTCGGCATCAAGTACAATGGTGTGATCGGTGGCCTGCATTTCTGGCTGATGTTCATCGGATCGAACGTCCTGTTCTTCCCGCAGCACTTCCTTGGCCTACAGGGCATGCCGCGTCGCTACATCGACTATGCTGACGGCTTCGCCACCTGGCATATGTGGTCGTCGATCGGTTACGCGATCACGCTGGTTGCCACGCTGATCTTCTTCGTCGGCCTCGTCGAAGCCATGATCCGCCGCCGCAAGGGTGAAGCGAACCCATGGGGTGAAGGCGCCACCACGCTGGAATGGACGCTGCCTTCGCCGCCGCCATTCCACCAGTTCAACGAGCTGCCGCACGTCACCAACAAGGGCGGCCACTAACAGCCAAAAGGAAGGGCTCGGCCTTCCAGACAGTCTGAAAACCGAGGCGGCCCGGCGCGAGATGCGCTTGGGCCGTTTCGCTTGAAAGGACCGGAAAGAGACCATGACTGACATGAGCGCATCGCCAACCAAACGCTATGCAACCGCCAGCGACTATGTGCAGCTGCTGAAGCCGCGCATCATGATGCTTGTCGTGTTCACGGCCGTTGCTGGCCTGATCGCGGCTGTCGGCGTGACGGGCGTGTCGATCAATCCGGTCATGGCGGCCATTGCGACGCTGGCCATTGCGCTCGGTTCCGGCGCGGCGGGTGCGATCAATATGTGGTATGACGCCGACATCGACCAGATCATGACGCGCACCTCGACTCGTCCCGTCCCGTCTGGCGCTGTGCCAAAGGAAGAGGCCCTTGCAATGGGCCTGATCATGAGCGGCGTGTCTGTCCTGCTCATGTGGCTCGCCTCGAACTGGCTGGCGGCTGCGCTCCTGGCATTCTCGATCTTCTATTACGGCGTGATCTACACGATGTGGCTTAAGCGCTCGACGCCGCAGAACATCGTCATCGGCGGCGGAGCCGGGGCGTTCCCCCCCGTCATCGGCTGGGCCGCCGTCACCGGCAACACGCCGCTTGATGCCTGGATCCTGTTCGCCATTATCTTCTTCTGGACCCCGCCGCATTTCTGGGCGCTGAGCCTGCTCGCGCATGGCGAGTATGAGAAGGCCGGCGTGCCGATGTTGCCGGTCACGCATGGGCCAAAGGCAACCCGTAACCAGATCCTGCTCTACACAATCCTGCTCGTGCCGCTCGCGCTGCTGCCGGTCGCAACCGGGCTGGGCGGGTGGATTTATGGCGGCGTGACCCTCGCGCTGGGCCTCGTTTTCCTGTCCTATGCTGTACGGGTCTGGCGGTCGCATGCGGGCGATGCCGGGGCGAGCGCGGCAGACATGAAGCTTGCACGCGGCATGTTCTTCTTTTCCATCCTGTACCTGTTCCTCGTCTTTGCAGCGCTGATCGTGGAACACGCTGCGGGGCTTCACTTCCCGATTGGAGCGGCCTGATTTGTCCGACGATAACGAAAAATACCCTGGTCAGTTCACCGACGCCTACATACCGGATGAGGCTGAAGTACGCGCCCGTAACAGTCGCAATCGCTGGCTGGGCATCGTGCTCGCCGCCTTTGTTATTCTGGTCGGCGTGATCACCTTCATTCGCCTGTCCTCGTCTGACCTGAGCCAGAGCGGTTTCTACTATTCGGTTGATGACAAGGGTGAGCGGATCGATGAGCTGCCGGAAGGCATGACACCCGACCAGGCCGCGCCGCCGCCCAACCTGACCCCGGCCGACGAATCGCAACCGGAAGAGGGCCAGCCATGAAGCTTTCGAATACGAAAGTCGCTCTGATCTCGCTGGGAGTTTTCACAGCCATGCTGGGCCTCGGTTTCGCGGCGGATCCACTCTACGACACCTTCTGCAGAGTAACCGGCTTTGGCGGCACCACGCGCATCGCAACGGCTGCGCCCGAGAAGATGGCTGAGCAGGAAGTCACAATACGCTTTGATGCGAATGTTGCTGACACGCCGCTGATTTTCCACCCGCTCCAGACGACTCAAACGCTGAAACTGGGACAGCATGGGCTGGCATTCTATGAGGTTACTAACCCGTCCGATCAGGAAATCCGGGTTATTGCGAGCTATAATGTGACGCCGCACTATGCCGGCCCGTATTTCAACAAGCTCGAATGTTTCTGTTTTGAAGAGCGCGTCGTTGCGCCCGGCGAGACCAAGAAACTTCCGATTGTGTATTTCGTATCGGCAGACATGCAGGACGACCGGGTCGCGAAATCACTTGAGACGATCACGCTGAGCTACACTTTCTTTGACAGTTCCAGCTATTCCGGTGAGAAAAAAGCCGCCCAGAAGGGTGCGGCGAATTCAGCCAATGCAGGCTGATACAGTTGCAAATGCAGGTCGGAGCGGTCTAAAGAGCGATCTGATTCATGTGATTTTTTAGAGGGGTCAAAAGGGCCATGGCTCACGACGAAGTCAAACACGATTTCCATCTCGTAAATCCGTCTCCCTGGCCACTGCTGGGGTCTTTTTCGGTGATCGTTACCGCCCTGGGCGGTGTTACTTTCATGAAAGGCCTGTTCGGCCTTGAAGCCGGCACCTGGTGGCTGCTTGCCATCGGTCTGTCGATGGTCATCTGGGTCATGTTCGGCTGGTGGCGCGAAGTCATCAAGGAAGGCCGGGTCGGCGATCATACACCGGTCGTGCAGATCGGCCTGCGCTACGGGATGATCCTGTTCATCGCGTCCGAAATCATGTTCTTCGTGGGCTGGTTTTGGAGCTTCTTCGAATTCGCCATCTTTGAAAGTGCGCGGGTTGGTGAGACATGGGATTCGGCAAATGCGCTTTATGCCGACGGGCTGTCCCGCTTTGCGGGCTGGCCGCCGGTTGGAGTCGAGACCTTCGATCCTTTCCACCTGCCGCTGATCAACACGCTGATCCTGCTTCTGTCCGGTACCACCGTGACCTGGGCGCACCATGCGCTGCAGCACAATGATCGCTCTGGCGCCAAGCTCGGCCTCGTCTTCACGGTCCTTCTCGGTATGGTGTTCACCCTGCTGCAGGCCTACGAATACAGCCACGCGGCCTTCACCTATGACGGCACGCTCTACGGTTCGGCCTTCTTCATGGCGACCGGCTTCCACGGCGCGCACGTTGTCATCGGCACCATCTTCCTGGCGATCTGCCTGATCCGCCTGTTGATGGGCGGCATGAGCGCGGACAAGCATCTCGGCTTCGAATTCGCTGCCTGGTACTGGCACTTCGTTGACGTTGTCTGGCTGTTCCTGTTCGCCTTCGTCTATGTCGTGCCGTTCCTGGTTTATGGCGGTTAGACTGGCATCCGCTATCGACACGTAAGATAACAGGCCCGCCGGCGCACTTGCCTGGCGGGTCTTTTTTCAGGACCTTTCGGACACTTTATGCGCTTTCGCCCTTTTCCCATCCTGACCCTGTTCACACTGGTGTCTCTCGTGATCCTGGTGATGCTGGGCAATTGGCAATATGGGCGGTTCAGCGCGAAGATGGCGCTGGATGAGACCGAGCCAAACTGGGTGACGCTGGAGGGGCGTGTCGTGCCCGGCAGCGAAGCCATGGTTTACGCCTATGCCGATGGCGCATCGTCCTGGCGCCGCGTTGTGGCGGTCGATGACGGCGCGCGGGTCATCTTCACCACCATCGAACTCTTCTACCAAGTCGAACCGCCGGTGCCGTGCCAGGGCCCCGAATGCGGCGCGAACCTGAATTTCTCGGCGCAGGGCATCTACAAGACACCGGGGAACCGGAGCGCCTTTGCCAGTCCGGATGAGCCGACCGCGGGCGTCTTCTATTCATATAGCATTGCGGGCCTCGCAGATTTGTTGCCCGCGGATGTGTCGGTGCGCGTGACGCCGGAAGCGTTCGAGCCGCAGACATTGCGGCTGGTTGAGAATGGTCGCGCAATGGCCGGGCCGAACCCGTTTGCGCGGCTCCGTATGGATGATGATCTGCCGCCACAGAGGCATTTCGGATACGCGATCACATGGTGGGGGCTCGCCATGGCATTGCTGGGTGTGTATCTCGCCTTCCACTATCAAAAGGGCCGGTTGCGGTTCCGCAGAAGGGACAGGGAATGAAGTATATTTCCACTCGGGGGCAGTCAGAGCCCGTAGATTTTCTGGGCGCTTGCCTCGCCGGTCTTGCGCCGGATGGCGGCCTCTATGTTCCCGAAACCTATCCGTCGATTGAACCGGCGAAACCGGGCGAACCCTATGCGCAGGTCGCGGCGCGCGTGATTTCCGCGTTTGCAGGCGATACGCTGACCCATGAGGAAGTGCTGGGCCTGTGTGAGCGGGCTTATGCGACCTTTGCCCATCAGTCTGTCACGCCGCTGACCCAGTCAGGTCCGGCCAGCTGGCTGCTGGAGCTGCACCATGGGCCGACGCTCGCGTTCAAGGATGTGGCGATGCAGCTGATTGGCCAGCTCTACGATCATGTGCTGGGCAAGACCGGGCGCCGCATGACGATTATGTGCGCGACATCTGGCGATACCGGCGGTGCGGCTGCTGCGGCCTTTGCGGGGGCGAAACATGCCGACCTCGTGATCCTGCACCCATTCGAACGTGTCTCACCGATTCAGCGCCTGTTCATGACGACGACCGGTGCGGACAATGTATTGAACCTCGCGCTCGAGACCGATTTCGACGAATGCCAGACAATCGTGAAATCCCTGTTTGCGGATCGCGATTTCGCCAATCGGGTCAGCCTGTCAGGCGTGAACTCCATCAACTGGGCGCGGATTGCGGCGCAGATGGTCTATTATGCGACGTCACAGGCCGCGCTTGCCGGGCAACAGATCCGCTTCATCGTGCCGAGCGGCAATATGGGTGATGCGCTGGCGGGATATGTTGCAGCCCGTTGCGGCTTGTTGCCGGGTGGTCTGGATATCGTCTGCGCGGTGAACGAAAACGATTCCCTTCTGCGCCTGTTCAATTCGGGTGTGATGTCGAAACGTCAGACCGTGGCAACGCCAAGCCCGGCCATGGATATTTCAATTCCATCCAATTTTGAGCGCATTCTGTTTGAACTGTCTGATCGTGACAGTGACGCGGTGCGCGGTGTTTATGAGCGGTTCAAGCAGGCCGGCGAGGCTGACCTGCCGGAGACGGCGAAGGGCCGCATGAGCTGTTCCGGGATTCGCGTGCAGAGCGTCAGCAATGCGGACACCATGGAAGAGATGCGCCAGTTCGAGGCCGAGACTGGCTGGCTGATCTGCCCGCACACCGCAGTTGGCACACGGGTGGCTCGCCTCTCGTCCGCCCCGGATGTGGCGACGGTCGTTCTGGCCACCGCGTCCCCTGCCAAGTTCCCTGAGACCGTCCTCGAAGCGACCGGCCGTGAGGCGCGGCTGCCGGACTTTGCCACCGGCGTGATGACCAATGCTGAAGTGTTCGAACGTGCCGAGCCGACCCTCGGCGCGGTCCGGGCGCGTGTTGAGCAGCTGGCCGGATAGGTCATGCCGGTTCACCGCAAGGATACGGCGATCGTCACCCAGCGCCTGGTCATCGAGCCGGCGCGGAAGAAGGATTTCGAGGACTGGTCCGCCCTGCGTAAGCGCAGTCGCAAGCATCTTCAGCCCTGGGAGCCCACCTGGCCAAGGGATGCAAACTCCCGCGCCGATTGGGGGCGGCGGTTGCTGGCCTGGAAGGCCGGCTGGAAATCCGGCCGGGCCTATGTCTTCCTTATTCGCCGGGTGAAGGACGGAAAACTCGTGGGCGGCGTGTCACTCACCAATGTGCGCTCGTGGCCTGCCAACAGCGCAAGCTTGGGTTACTGGCTCGGCCACGACCAGCAAGGGCATGGCTTCATGCAAGAGGGTGTCGGGGCGATTTGCGACTGGGCGTTTCGTGAATTGCAGCTGCATCGCATCGAGGCTGGCATACTGGCATCAAACCTGCGTTCCCGCAAAGTCTTGGAATCAAACGGCTTTCGGGAAGAGGGACATGCTGAAAAATATCTCGAGATCGCGGGCGTCCGCCGCGACCATGTCCTTTTCGCCCTCGTCAGGTCTGATACTTGACGATAGGCTCCTCAAGATGATGTCCGATCAGTCGACCCAGCCTCAAGGTAGTTGGCACTGGAATGCCGTCAGTCGGCATCTCCTGATCGAGGCTCCGAAAGGAGGCGATCTTTCCGATCTGGCGGGCCAGTGGTCGATTGATGCCATTGAGCAGATGTTCGAAGGGTTGAGCCGGGGGCGCCTCGCTCAGGCGTTCAGCACATCCGAAGGCCCGGTCCGGTGCGATTTGAGACTGTCGAGCGGCGCGGATATCCATCTTGTCGGCGCGTTCGTCGGTGAGGAAGACGCGCACGGCATGTTGCTGGCGGGCAACGAATTTGCCGACATTGATCCGTCAGACCTGCAGCCGGGGCCCGATCTCTATCCGGTGTTCCAGCCAATCATTTCTCTCGGCAGCGGGCGTATCGCCGGCTTCGAGGCCCTTGCGCGCTGGGATGATGGCGAACTGCGCAATCCGCCCAGCCGCTATGAGGATGAAGCGCTCGCCTCCAACATGTTGATCCGCTCGGCCGAGACGCTGTCCAAAATGCGCGAATTGTCCGGTCGGTCTGATTTGTTCATGCATGTGAATTTGACGGCACGGGACCTGTCGCGCAGCACATTGCCCGCGCTCGTGGAAGCGCTGATGCAAGGGTATGACTTGCCGGAAAAGGCGCTCCGCATCGAACTGACCGAGCAGGCTGCCCTGCGGGACGAGAGCCATGCCCTTGCGGCAGTCATGGCCCTCAAGGCCGTCGGCGCCGGACTGGTGCTAGATGATTTCGGTACGGGACATTCCTCGTTCGCGTGGCTTGCAGACTTTCCAGCCGACAGTCTTAAAGTCGATCACGGCCTGACCCGCCGTCTCGGGCAGCATCGAACGGACACGATTCTTGGGACACTGACCTTGCTTGCTGCACGGCTCGACATGACCACAACGGCAGAAGGCGTGGAGCACAAGGATGACGCCACAAAGCTGCGGAGTCTCGGCTTCGACTATGCGCAAGGTTTTGCGTTCGCTCGCCCGATGGAAGAAGCGGCTGCGCTGGCCTTCCTGACGGCCTGATCAGGCTGTTCCGGGGTGAATCTGGAGCCGACCACTGTCGATGCCCATGTGGCCGAGTGCGGCCTCCCATTTTGCCTCATGGCTCTCTCCGAAGACGAGATCTGCCTCAGGCTCGCCGATCAGCCAGGCGTTTTCGGCCAGTTCGTATTCCAACTGGCCTGCGCCCCAGCCTGAATAGCCGAGCGCAAGAACCGATCGGCGCGGCGCGGCCTTTGAGCCCATGGAGTGCAGCATATCGCGTGTGGCTGTCATGCAGTAGGTGCCGTCAATTTCCAGTGTCGCGCCCTCGCTTACCACATCATCTGTGTGGAGAACGAATCCGCGGTCGCTACTGACCGGGCCGCCATCCAGTACCAGGTCTTCCGGCACATCGATCTCAACCGGTACGTCGAGCTGGTGCAGCAATTGGGGCAGGGTGAGGCCGTCCATCGGCTTGTTCAGAACGATGCCCATTGCGAATTCTGGAGAGTGGGCACACACTAGGATGATGGAGCGCGCAAAACGCGGGTCGCCAATGCCGGGAAGGGCGATAAGAAGTTTCCCTGTCAGGTCCGCGTCCATCCGAGTACCCTTTCCCCATAATGCTGGGCGAATTGTAAGTCTTTGGCAAGGGACGGCGCGCTTGTGGTCTCCGCCTCGCCGTCCTATCTGGGCATTACAGCATCAAGGAGACCAGCTGATGAGCATCAAAGTCGGAGACAAGCTTCCGGACGCCACTTTCATGGAAATGACGGCAGACGGCCCGCAGCCCCGCACGACCGAGCAGGTTTTCGGCGGCAAGACCATCGCGTTGTTTGCCGTACCGGGCGCCTACACGCCAACCTGTTCCGCGCGCCATCTGCCAGGCTTCGTCGACAAGTCCGGAGACCTGAAATCCAAGGGCGTGGACGAAATCGTCTGCACGTCGGTGAATGATGTCTTCGTCATGGGGGCCTGGGCCAAGGATGCCGGCGCGGATGAGACCGTACGCATGCTGGCTGACGGCAATGGGGCATTTGCAAAAGCTCTCGGACTGGAAATGGACGCCAGCGGTTTCGGCATGGGCCAGCGTTCGCAGCGCTACTCCATGATCGTCAAGGATGGTGCAGTGGCCGAACTCAACGTCGAAGACGGCGGCGAGTTCAAGGTTTCCAGCGCCGACTACATGCTGAACCAGCTTTAGGGCTCGCTGCGTAGTAACTGTTAAACAAATCAAGTGATTATCGGCGTGTTCGGGGTTCGGGCACGCCGATTTTTGTTCGATTTTTATTGAATATCGGCAAACTCTCCCCCAGATTAATATGGGTTATAAAGGAGAGGGATTCCATGGACCTTTTAATGTCGGTGCCGGTGCTGATTGCCATCGTCGGTCTCATTCTGATCGTGTCCACGGTCAAACAGGTGCCTCAGGGCTACAATTGGACGGTCGAGAATTTCGGTCGCTACACCAAGACCCTGACGCCTGGCCTGCATTTCATCATGCCGATCTGGCAAAAGGTCGGTCGCAAAATGAACATGATGGAAACCGTGCTTGATGTTCCCCAGCAGGAAGTCATCACCAAGGACAATGCCATGGTGTCATGCGATGCCATCGTGTTCATTCAGGTGATCGATGCGGTGTCAGCAGCCTATGAAGTCAACAACCTCCACAACGCCATTCAGAATCTTGCCCTGACCAATATCCGTACCGTGGTCGGTTCCATGGATCTCGACGAGGTCCTGTCCAACCGTGATGATATCAATGCGCGTTTGCTGCACGTCATCGATTCAGCGACTAATCCGTGGGGCGTAAAAGTCACGCGGATCGAAATTGCCGATTTGAGCCCGCCTGCAGACATTACCGAAGCGATGAACCGCCAGATGAAGGCCGAACGTTTGAAGCGGGCGGAGATCCTCACTGCCGAAGGTGACAAGCAATCAGCTATCCTCAAGGCTGAGGGCCAGAAACAGGCCAAGATCCTGGAAGCGGAAGGTCGACGTGAAGCCGCCTTCCGGGACGCTGAAGCCCGCGAGCGCGAGGCCGAGGCCGAAGCCAAGGCGACCGCAATGGTCAGCGAGGCGATTGCCAAGGGCGACGTCAACGCGATCAACTACTTCCTTGGCCAAGCCTATGTACAGGCGTTCGAGAAGCTGGCGACAAGCCCGCAGCAGCGGACGGTCATCATCCCCGCTGAGTTCTCCAGTATCCTGGGGGCCATTGAGGGTATCAAGGGCCTGACCGGCGCGGCAAAAGAGGCACAATTGAACCCGCAGCAAGGCGGCGCCGTACCACCGACACGTACTGAGTACTAAAGCTTTCCGGTGCCCGGCCGTGCGTCAGGCACCGGTACAGAACTCAACGTCATTTGGGAGACCTGCATCATGGAACAGATTTTCACCGAACTCACCATCTGGCATTGGCTGGCGCTCGGGCTGGTCCTGTTCGGCATTGAGATGCTGACCGGGACATTCGACCTGATGATGCTGGCGGTTGCCGCGTGGCTCACCGCAGCGTTCGCTTACCTGGGACCGGACGCCTATACCACATGGCAAGGGCAGCTCATCGTGTTTGGAATTGCGGCCTTCGCTCTGGTCCTGGCAGGGCGGACGTTCTTTTCCGGTCTGCGCGGGCGGGGCGAAGAACACCCAACCCTCAACAAGCGCATGGTCAGCCTGGTCGGCCAGCGTGGCCTTGCAATGGGTGACTTCATTTCAGGTGCTGGTCAGGTCCGAATTGGCGACACGGTCTGGCGGGCTGAGGTGGTCGAGGGCGAAATCGTGCGGACCGGCGACACGGTCATCGTTGAAGGCGCAAAGATGACGACGGCCATTGTAAGGCGTGCAGCCTCTTGAGCGGATAGACCCGCAACCCCAAAGAAAAAGGCCGGCTCCTGAGGAGCCGGCCTTTTTGATTAAGATGACGTCCTGATCGATCAGGAAGCGGAAGTCGAGATACCGTAGGCGGACGGACCCGAGGACGCGACAGGCTTCGACTCATTGGCTGCGGAAGCCGCTTTTGGAGCTGTGTCCTTCAGCGGATCGTCTGCATGCTTGACCTGGCCTTCGAATACGGCGTTCGACTGGATCTGCAGCGACGAATGAACGATGTCGCCTTTGACGTGTGCGCCGGTTTCGAGTTCCACCTTGCGGGCGCGGATCGAGCCTTTGATGCGGCCTTTGACGCGAACGACTTCGGCTTTCACTTCGCCGGTGATGTGGCCGCTGGCGCCAATCGTGATGTCCGTCGCGGCGACGTCGCCATCGACAGTGCCATCAATCTGCAGTGCGCCTTCGGACGTCACGGAGCCGTTGATCTTCATGTCTGCACAGATGATGGAGGCTGCGCGGGCTGCAGGCTTGGAAGATGCACCACGGATGGCGTCCTGCGCCGGTGCCGTTTTCACGGGCTCTGCTGGGGTAGGGGTGTCACTGGATTTGCTATTCTTCGTGAACATGACGGCCTGCTTTCAAAAACTTTACTGGATCATATGCTTTACCGTTGAAAAACACCTCAAAGTGAAGGTGATATCCGGTACTTCTTCCGGTCGTGCCCATCTTCCCCACGAGATCGCCAACGTCTACCGTATCGCCCTTTGATACAGTAATAGAGCGCAGGTGACCATAGCGCGACTTGAAGCCGTACCCATGATCCACTTCGACAACTCGTCCATACCCTGACCGTGCGCCGGCGAAACTGACAGTGCCCGGACCAGACGCCACGATTGGCGCCCCTCCGTAAGCGGCAACGTCAATGCCATTGTGCCAACGCGGTCTCTTGATGAAAGGATCTACCCGGATGCCATAGGGGCTGGTGTACCGGAAGGGTACGCCGACCGGGGCGCCAAGTGGCAGGCTTTCAACAATCTGTTCGTAATATTGCATCTCGGCGACGCGAGCTTGAGTCTCGGTCAGCCGATTATAGAAACTGGCATCCTGGGGTGAGAGCGTCTCGCCGCCGGCGGTCAGATTGGCCATGGAGACGAGCGGCCCGCCCATTTCGGCGCTTTCCATGATGCGATCACTGCCGATCGTGGTCAGCTGGATGACGCTGCGAGCGCGTTCGGCGCGTTCGATGGCGAGATCTTCAGCCTCGTCGAGCATGCGTTCCTGATTGTACTTCAAATTTCTGACGCTGACGCGGTTGCCGCTCGTGTCGAGGGTCGCTGTCATGCGGAAACTGTCCCGAGACTGACGGTCGTCAGCTTCCTCGATCGAGGCCTGGACCAGGAGGTCGGCGCCGTCACCCTTGAGAGCGGATACGTCGAGGTTTTCGTCACCCTTCAGCTGTTCGAACAATTCCTCAAGCGCCTTCTGGCGATCTTCCCATTCTGCGGTTTCGCGCTGGAAAGCGTCAGTGCGCTCTTCGAGCAGGGAGCGCGAGAGGGCATCCTTGGCGCGCAGTTCCTGGACCCAGCGCTCATACTTGGCCAGTTCGCGATCATCGGAGCTGCCGGTCAGTGAACCGGTGGAGCCGCCAAGGGCAAATGTGCCAGTAAGAAAAATGGTCCATCCAGCAAGGGCCGTTGCGCCGAGTGCGCAGATGGCCTGCTGCCATGGGGAAATGGATATGTAACGGACTGTGCCGCCGCTACGATGATATATTTGTCGCTCAGGAAATGCGCGATCGAACGTCGCTTTGAGGTTCGCACTCCATTTCGCCATTCACGCCACCCGTCGCTGGAATCACACCGCCTACTGCAACAACACCTACAGTAAGTTCCCAAACCCTAGAGATATAAATACCGGAATCACTAAGGGACGGAACCCCTTGCGAGCATAATTCATGAAAATATTCGCGCATCAGGGTAAATTGCTCGTTAATATTCGTTTCTTACCCCTTAAACCTTGTCCTAATTCGCTTTTGTAGGGTCAGGAAGGTGGTCTAAAACGTCCTCTGCATGACCTTTCACCCGGACTTTTTTCCAAGATTTAATGATTGAACTGTCGGGTCCGATCAGAAAGGTCTGTCGGGCGATGCCCATATAGGTCCTGCCATACATGTTTTTCTCGACCCAGGTGCCGTAGGATTCGGTGATCTCGCCCGATTCATCGCTGCCGAGGATGACTTTCAGGTCATGTTTCGCGGCGAATTTCTCGTGTTTTGAAAGCGGATCCCGAGAAACTCCGACGATCTTTGCATTGCGCGCCGCAAACGCATCAATCATCTCCGAGAAATCCTTGGCCTCGTTCGTGCAGCCGGGCGTGTCATCCTTCGGGTAGAAGTAGAGAACGAGATAGCCGCCCGCAAAGTCCTTCAACTGGATGGGGCCGGAAGTGGAAGGCATTGAGAAATCAGGAGCCTTTTCACCGTCTTGCAGTACTTTTGCCATGTATTCCTCCTATGGTGCCGTCAGCTTCGTGTGCATATATCGCCATGGAACGCAATTTTTAGACTTAGAATTCCGGAGTCCCCGATTTGGTCCGCCAGAGAGCTTCACTTGTCATTCTCGAAATACTCGGGGGGCTGATACTTGTCGTTCTCGTGCTGGCGGCGCTGTTGGTCTTCCGCTTGTCCAGCGGCCCCATCGAACTCGAAATGTTTCGGGATGACATTGAGCAGGCGCTGACCAATTCCCGCAATGGACGGCCGGTGACGGTCGAAGACGTTTTTCTCGAATGGTCCTCGGAAGACAAGCGCGTCCTGATTACCGGTCACGACATCAAGTTGCTGGATGAGGAGGGCAATGTTGCCGCCGAGTCCGATCGCGCGCGTATTGTACTGTCGAGTTCGGCGCTGGTCATGGGCGATGTCGAGGTGCTCGGGCTGGACCTGGTGGATGGCTGGATCAATGTCACGCAAGCCGGTGAGAACCTCTGGTATATTGCGGGTGACCCTTTGCCTGAAATACCGGTTGGCGAGATGCCGCAAAATCCGAGCGAATGGCTGGAACGCATCAATGCCGTGTTGCCGCAGGTCCTGGTCGCCCTTCGGGAAAAGCAGGGTGAAATCAGCCTTGAGCGCCTCTCTTACGAAGAATTCGAAATGCGGGTCTTCGGCGCTGACAACGCGACTCTTTTCACCCTGACGGATTCCAGGGGCCTGTTACTGGTGAATGAGGACGGGTTGGATCTGTCGATGTCCGGCAGCGGGGTCGGTGCCGGCCTGCCCGCCGGTCTGGCAATCGACATTCATACCAGCGAACTCGGCAGCCGCATGCAGGCGTCCCTGGCGGTCGCCCAATGGTCTCTGGCAGATTTGGCTGCGAGGCTTGGGACCGATAGTGAATTTCTCTCCGGTGTGCCTGCCGACATTACGGTCGAGTTCAATACGTCCAGCGCGGCGGGGGTTGAGGAGATCGGCGTGAAGGCCAAGCTTGCCGAGGGCGAACTGCCTTTTGGGGAAGATGGGATGAAGGTGTCCGATCTCGACCTCGAAATGACCTATGCGGCGACCAATGATGAACTCCTCATTTCCGGCACGTCCACGCGGTTCGGTCCGATTGCGGGTGCGATGGACCTGACGCTTGCCAATGCCCTGAAGGACACAGGCCCCCGGCCCTTCAAGCTGCGTAGTAATGCATTGACTCTGGATTTCACACCGGCCTTCGCCGCGCCTGTCACTTTGCGCGATGTCCGCGCAGAGGGGAATGCGGATTTCCCGGACCGCAAATTCAAGGACACACAGCTTGAATTCGTCTCCAATGACACGCTGTTCAAATTCGCCGCCGACATCTCGCTGACGTCCGACCGGCAGGAAAACGAGCCGCCGATCCTTGGTACGATCGAACTCGAAACAGAGGGGTCCGTGACCAAGGAAACCGTTCTCGCCTTCTGGCCCGTGTCGCTCGGGACCGGAGCGCGATCTTTCACCGACAAGCGGATCAGCAATACAGACGTGTCGAATTTGCGCGCACAAATGACACTCCAGCGCGACAGTTTTGCCGAGGGCTACCTGCGAGATGAAGACCTCAACCTGACCTTCGATATCAATTCGGCCGATGTGAAATTCCTCGACGACTTGCCGGCGGCTCAGAATGCGGTTGGCAAGGGACGCCTGACCGGGAATAGCTTCCGCGTGACGGTCGACCGCGGCGATTATGGTGGCTGGGATGTCGATGAGGCGCTGGTCGATTTTCCCGCCTTCAACCCAAAAGGCGAGGATTTCCGGGTGTTCGCCAAGGGACATGGCCCTGCCGCCAATGTCATCAAGATACTGAATGAGTCCCGGCTCCAGCTCGGCTTTGATGAAGACCGCCTGACCGGCGACGTGGAGGCGACGTTCGAGATGTTCCGCCCCGCGCTCGATAATGTTCCGGATGAAGCTGTGCGACACACCACAATTGCCACGCTTGCCAATGGTGGCCTGCAGCGGGCTGCGCTCGGTATCGATCTCACCAATGCAACGGCCGAGATCAAGGTCAATCAGGATGGCATGACGATCACCGGGTTCGGCGATCTCGGGCCATCTCCGGTTCAGTTTAGCTGGCGCGACGGATTCAAGGATGATGAGGCGCCTTCGGCCTTGTCGGCAACCGCGGTCATCACGCCCGACGTGCTCAACCGGTTCGGTCTTCCGGGCCGGGCCTATCTCACCGGAGAGGTGCCAACAGAGGTGCAGGCCTCTGTCGAGGGGGAAGAGGTTTCAGTGGCAAATGTCGCGATGGATTTGACTGCAGCCCGGCTCGACCTGTCCGAGATTGGCTGGGTGAAAACGGCCGGCAAGGAAGGCAAGGTCACGGTCCACTATGAGCGTGCGGAAGAAGGATTCTCCTCCGATGTCCTGTTCACCAGTGAGGAAGCCTATCTTGATGGCAAGTTCACGCTGGGCGGGGATTCCCGGCTGGTATCCGCGGATCTGCGCCGAGCTTTCCTGGCTGATACAGCAGATGTGAATGGCGAGATTGCACGGGGCGCGAATGGCAATCTCGAAGTCACCTTGACCGGCAGCTATCTGGACCTCTCCGGCGCCTTGCCCGGCATTGGCGCGTTGGGCGACGCAAATGACAGCAATGGCACGCCGTTGAGCGTTACGGCGGACGTCGATACGCTGACCCTCGGGGCGGGCATGTATGTCCGGAATGCAGATGTGACCTGGCGATCGACTGTGAACGGCATGCAGAAGCTCTCCGCAACGGGCACGACCGACGACGGATCTGCCTTCAACATTGATCTTGACGGCTCGTCTCCTGAAGGAACGAAAATCAAGGTGGTCAGCAGTGATGCCGGTTTCATTACCAGCGCCTTCCTCGATCTCGACTTCCTGGAAGGCGGAAGGCTGGATCTGGAAGGAACCCTTGCGCGTGACGGGAACCCGTCGAAATTCAACATCGTGGTCAGCGATGGACGGTTGCGGAATGCTCCCTTCCTGACACAAATCCTCTCTCTGGCCTCCCTGCGCGGCCTTGCCGACACACTTGGCGGGGATGGCGTCCTGTTCTCCCGGATCGAAGTGCCGCTGACGGTGGCTGGCGACCGGTATGTCGTGACCGGAGGCAAGGCGCAGGGGCCAGCGCTCGGCCTGACGGTGAATGGCTATCTGGGCACAGACAACGAGATCAATGTCGATGGGGTTCTGGTGCCGAGCTTTGGCATGAATTCCGCACTCGGAGGAATTCCGATCATCGGGGACCTTGTGGTCGGCCGTGACGGAGAGGGTGTATTCTCCCTCACCTATAGCGTGCGGGGCAGCCTGGAAAAGGCGAACGTTTCCGTGAATCCGCTGTCGGCGCTGGCACCGGGGGTCATCCGCAGAATCTTCGAGAATCCGTCTGATACGGATATTCCAGAGGCACAGGCCCGATCCGAGGATGAGCCTATTCCGTCAGAATTGCCGCCCATTCCCGAAGAGGAATTCTAGACGGCCTTGATCAGAGCGTGACGTTTCTTGCCGGCCGACAGCTTGATCGTTCCGTCGACAAGGTCTCCCGCTGACAGGGCCGCATTCTGGTCGGACACAGACACGTCGTTCACCTTCGCCGCACCTTGCTTGATCAGGCGGCGAGCCGCGCCATTGGACTCGGTCAGGCCCGCCGCCGTGAACGCGGCCGCGACCAGCATGCCTGCCTCAAGGTCGGAGGCTGAGACATCTACGGTCGGCAACGCATCCGCTGACCCGCCTGCGGCGAACACAGCCGCTGCAGCAGCTTCGGATTCCTTGGCAGCGGCGTCTCCATGCAGCAATTTGGTGGCTTCATTGGCCAAGACGACCTTAGCGGTGTTGATCTCGGCGCCCTCAAGGGCTTCGAGGCGAGTGATTTCGTCCAGAGGAAGCTCCGTGAACAGACGCAGGAAGCGGCCGACATCTGCGTCTTCGGTGTTGCGCCAGAACTGCCAGTATTCGTAGGGGCTCTTGCGGTCAGCATTGAGCCAGACGGCACCATCGGCGGTCTTGCCCATCTTGCCGCCGGATGCGGTCGTGATGAGGTGGGCAGTGATACCGAAGGCGTCGCCGCTTGCGGCCTTGTGAACGAGGTCCACGCCGCCAACGATGTTGCCCCATTGGTCAGAGCCGCCGATCTGCATGCGGCACTCATGCCGCCGGAAGAGTTCGAGGAAGTCGTAAGACTGCATCAGCAGGTAATTGAATTCGAGGAAGGTGTAGGGCTGCTCGGCAGCAAGGCGGCGGGCAACCGTATCCTGCTTCACCATTGTGTTGATGGTGAAATGGACACCCACTTCGCGCAGCATTTCGAGATAGCCGAGCTTGCCGAGCCAGTCGTCATTATTGACCATGATGGCATCAGTCGGGCCGTCGCCGAAGGTCAGGAAGGGCTGGAATGCCTTCTTGATGCCTTCCATGTTGGCCGCGATCTGCTCGTTCGTCAGCAAGGGGCGCGACTTTTCCTTGTCGGTCGGGTCGCCCACCTTGGTTGTGCCGCCACCCATCAGGACGATGGGCTTGCCGCCGCTTTTCTGGAGGTGGCGCAGCATCATGATCTGGAGCAGAGAGCCGACATGCAGGCTGTCTGCCGTCGCATCAAAGCCGATATAGCCTGTGGGAATTCCCTTGGCGCAATAGGCGTCCACCTCTGCCGGATGCGTGACCTGTTTCAGGTAACCGCGCTCTGACAGGGTTTTCAGGAATTCTGACTTGTATTCGCTCATCTTCTCGTGTCTCCGTGAAGCTGCCGCGCGTAACATGGAAAGTCGATATCTTGAACTCCGCGAGTGAAAAATATGAACCACACTGGGTGGCGGGCTTCATGTCGGGCACGTCGCTGGACGCCGTCGATGCCGCGCTGATCCTGACCGATGGCGAGCAGGTGCTGGAGTTCGGACCGACGGCAGAGCGCAAATATTTGCCCGAAGAGCGCGCTGTGCTGCAACGCGCCACCGATGCCGCGCGGGCCTGGAACTGGACCGGGCCACAGCCGGAAACGATCTTTACTGAGGCGCGCGAGGTGGTCACCCACACGCATCTGGCGACATGGGAGAGGTTGCTGGAAGGCTGGGCTGGGCCGATGCCGCGCCTTGCCGGGGTACATGGCCAGACCGTGTTGCATCGCGCGCCAAAGGGCGACCAATTCGGCGCAACACTGCAGCTGATTGACGGTCCCGCGCTGCAGGCCGCGCTGGGGGTGACGCTAGCATATGATTTCCGGACCGATGATGTGGCTGCGGGCGGGCAGGGCGCGCCGCTGGCCCCCGCCTATCATGCCGCTCTATTGGAGCGGCTGGGCGATGAGGCGGCGTGTGTTCTCAATCTCGGCGGGGTAGCCAACATTACGGCGCGAATGAGCGACGGAGCGCTGGTTGCCTTTGACACTGGGCCGGCCAATGGGCCCATCGACGAATGGGTCGAAGGGCATGGCCTTGGCACGCATGATGTTGGCGGGCGTCTCGCTACGGCGGGCCGTGTTCATGAAGGGCTTCTGGACCAATTGATGGGTCATGACTGGTTCGACCAGCCCCCTCCGAAATCTCTGGACCGATATGATTTCAATGCCAGCATGGTCCGCGGCTTGTCTGTCGAAGATGGCGCCGCGACCCTGACCGAGTTCACGGCACGTGCGGTTGCGGCAGGGTTATCCCAGCTGCCGGAATACCCGGCACGCATGATCGCGTGTGGTGGCGGGCGTCACAATCCGGTTCTGATGGAGGCTTTGAGACGCGCGGCCGGGTGCGACGTGCATGCAGCAGAAACGGTGGGCTGGCGGGGAGATTCGATTGAGGCGGAGGCGTTTGCCTTCCTGGCAGCACGAACCGCGAGAAACTTGCCGATCAGCTGGCCGTCAACAACAGGCGTTCCCGCCCCAATGCGGGGCGGGAAGCTGATTTCCTAGTCTTCCTCGGCTTCGAGGCGGAGCTTTTCTTCTGCGGCTGCGAGGCGCTGCAGGAGGTAGTCTTCGCACAGGCCGATCAGTTCATCGCGCTGGTCCTGATAGAAATGGTTGGCGCCTTTGATCGTTGTGCGGTCGATCTGCTCGCCTTTCTGCACGCGTACTTTGGTCAGCGCGCGCTCGACATCTTCAGGTGAAGAGATCGAGTCGGAATCGCCGGACACGATCAGGCCAGATGCCGGGCAAGGTGCGAGGAAGGAGAGGTCATAATGGTTCGCCGGGGGCGAGATGGCGAGGAAGCCATCGATCTCGGGGCGCCGCATCAGCAGCTGCAACGTGATCCATGCACCAAAGCTGTAGCCGGCACACCAGACAAAGCGCGGGCTTTCGGCGAGGTTTTCGACGTAATCGAGCACGAAGGCCGCATCTTCCAGTTCGCCAATGCCTTGATCGTACTGACCCTGGCTGCGGCCGACGCCGCGCGAATTGTAGCGCAGCACACCGAAACCATGACGCTCGAACATCTGGTAGAGGAGAATGGAGATCGGATCCTGCATCGTTCCGCCCGCTTTGGGGTGGGGATGGAGGATCAGCGCAATCGGCGCGCCGGGAAGCGGCGGCTCGGTGTAACGCGCTTCGATACGGCCCTGAGGGCCCGGAATGATGAGTTCTGCCATGTCATACTCGCTGGTCACAGGGGAAGGGCGCGGTCATAAGCCATTTGAGCTGTGAAAAGCAAATTTTTCTACACCTGCAAAAACGCCCGGAAGTTAGTATATCCCCCACATGATATATGCAGATCACAATGCAACCTCGCCTTTGAGGCCAGAAGCCCGCCAGGCCATGCTGGATGTATGGGACATGGGCGCGACCAATCCGTCATCCGTCCACACGTCCGGAAGGGCGGCGCGCGGCGTACTGGAGCGGGCCCGCCTGGCGATTGGGGGCGCAATCGGAAGTCGCGCGGAAGACATCATCCTGACAGGCGGCGGCACCGAAGCCGACAATCTGGCAATTCATGGCGTTGTTGTGGCGTTGGAGGGAAATTGCACCTTCCTTGTCTCAGCGATTGAGCATGAGGCCGTCACCAAGGCTGCTGCATATTCCGGTGCCCGTGTTCAGACGGCGTATGTGACGCCAGACGGGACCCTGGACCTGGACCAGTTGCAGGCTCAGGTGGCGGATTGGGATCATGACAAATTCAGCACGCCGGTGCTCTGCCTGATGCTCGCCAACAATGAGACGGGCGTGATCCAGCCCGTGTCAGAAGCCGCCCGCATCGTGCGCGAGGCCGGCGGCCTGACGATTTGCGATGCCGTGCAGGGGCTCGGCAAGATCCCGGTCAATGTTGGTATGCTGGGCGTCGACTATCTCAGCCTGTCGGCCCACAAGATTGGGGGTCCGCAAGGCGCGGGGGCATTATGGCACCGGGCCGGAGCGCCCTTGAAAGCCGTCACGCACGGCGGAGGGCAGGAGCGAGGGCTGCGCTCGGGCACGGAGAATGTCGCCGCGCAGGCGGGGTTTGGTGCAGCGATAGAAGCCGCAGTGAAAGATTTGCCGAAATATGCTATATTATCGAAATATCGCGATGATATGGAAACGCGTCTCGAACGAGAGGCGGGCGTCACGATCATGGGCAAGGCTGCAGAGCGGTTGGCGGGCACGTCAAACTTTGCCAAGCCGGGCTTTGCGGCAGAAACGCAGGTCATGGCGATGGATCTGGCGGGTGTGTGCATTTCCGCTGGGTCTGCGTGTTCGTCTGGCAAGGTGAAACGGTCGCTCGTATTGTTGGCGATGGGTGCATCTGACGCCCTTGCGGAATCGGCAATCCGCACCAGCTTTGGATGGAACAGCACGCCGGAAGACTTTAAGGGCGTGGCAGACGCTTGGCTGGAAGCGGCCCGGCGCACGGTATTGAAGGAAACCGCATAATGGATTGCTGCGGCGGTATGGAAGATCATGACGAGGATTGCACCGAAGTGAAGGTGAAGGACAGCATCGCCCAGGGTACGGTCGACGCCGCGAAGGCGCTCGAATCCGAGCACTATTCCGCAGGCTTCATCACCGATATCGAAATGGACATGGCGCCGAAGGGGCTGTCTGAAGACACTGTCCGCTTCATTTCGGCGAAGAAGAACGAGCCGGAATGGCTGCTCGAATGGCGCCTGGCCGCTTACAAGCGCTGGCTGACCATGGAGGAGCCGACCTGGGCGATGGTCGACTATCCGACCATCAATTATCAAGATTACTATTATTACGCCGCGCCCAAGACCGGCGCGAAGTATGAGTCGATCGATGACGTTCCGAAGGAAATTCTCGAAACCTACGAGAAGCTCGGCATTCCATTGCGCGAAGCTGAAGTTCTGCTGGGCGTGGAAGGCGCGGCTGAAACCGCAGCCACCGCACGCGAAACGCCCCGCGTGGCCGTCGATGCGGTCTTTGATTCTGTCTCCGTCGCCACGACCTTCCGCAAGGAGCTCGAAAAAGCCGGCGTGATCTTCATGTCGATTTCCGAAGCGGTTCACGAATATCCGGATCTGGTGAAGAAATATCTCGGCACGGTGGTGCCCCAATCGGACAATTTCTTTGCGACGCTGAACAGCGCGGTCTTCTCTGACGGGACATTTGTTTATGTGCCCAAGGGCGTGCGCTGCCCGATGGAGCTGTCGACCTATTTCCGCATGAATGCCGAGAATACCGGCCAGTTCGAGCGCACGCTCATCATTGCGGATGAAGGCGCCTACGTCTCCTATCTGGAAGGCTGTACTGCGCCTATGCGCGACGAGAACCAGCTTCACGCTGCCGTGGTCGAACTGGTCGCGCTCGAAGACGCCGAGATCAAGTATTCAACGGTCCAGAACTGGTGGCCGGGTGATGAGAACGGCAAGGGCGGGATCTACAATTTCGTGACCAAGCGCGGCGATTGCCGGGGCGACCGCTCCAAGATCAGCTGGACCCAGGTCGAGACGGGTTCAGCCGTGACGTGGAAATATCCGAGCTGCATCCTGCGCGGCGATGACAGCGTTGGCGAGTTCTATTCCATCGCCGTCACCAATGGCCGTCAGCAGGCCGATACTGGCACCAAGATGATCCATCTTGGCAAGCGCACGCGCAGCCGGATCATCTCCAAGGGCATCTCGGCCGGCAAATCGAATAACACCTATCGAGGTCTCGTCTCGATCAACCGCAAGGCCGACAAGGCGCGTAACTTTACCCAATGCGACAGCCTGCTGATTGGTGATCGCTGCGGCGCACATACCGTGCCCTATGTCGAGAACCGCCGCGCTGATGCGCAACTGGAACACGAGGCGACGACGACCAAGCTATCTGATGACCAGATGTTCTATGTCCGCCAGCGCGGGATTGGTGAAGAAGAGGCCGTCGCCTTGCTCGTGAACGGCTTTGTCCGCGAAGTGCTGCAGGAATTGCCCATGGAGTTCGCGGTCGAGGCCCAGAGCCTGCTCAAGGTGAGCCTGGAGGGCAGCGTTGGCTGATCCGGACGCATTCGCAGACTGGCTCGATGCCTATGCCCGCGCGCAGGATGGCGGCGATGTGGCCTTGCTGAAATCCCTGTTCAGCGCGGACGCAAAATTCTTCCAGACGCCGTTCAACAAGCCAATCGAGGGGGCAGGCCAGATCAGTGAGGCCTTCGCCGAAATCTGGGCCCGGATCGTGGATACGTCGTTCAAGATCGACCGAATCGGTGATGGCTGGGCCCACTGGACGGCTGGCGGCAAGATAGAGGCACTTGACGAGCCTCACCGGACAAGTGGCATTCTCAAAGCGGAGCTGAATGCGCAGGGTCAGTGCGAAACGCTGACATTCTGGACGGAAACCCTGTCTGTCCGCGAATCCGACATGCTCTCCCAACGGGACGCCTGACCCCATAGAGACACGGCAAAAAGCCGGGAATCAGGCCTCCAGCCCAGTTTCCGGAGGTTAAGCGCGTCATTTCCTGCATCCGGGGCTTTTCGCACCGGGCTAGGGGGCTTACATGCGCACCATGTTGAAGATTGAAAACCTGACCGCCACTGTCGGCGAAGAAGATGCCGCCAAGACCATCATCAATGGTCTGTCACTGGAAGTGCCGAAAGGCGAGGTCCACGCGATCATGGGGCCTAATGGCGCTGGCAAGTCGACCCTGTCCTATGTCCTGACGGGCCGCGACGGCTATGAAGTCACCGGCGGCTCCGCCAAGCTGAATGGCGAAGATATTCTCGACATGGATCCGGAAGAGCGGGCGGCCAAGGGCCTGTTCCTGTCTTTCCAGTATCCGGTGGAGATTCCGGGTGTTCCCGTGATGACGTTCGTGCGGGCAGCAATGAACTCGCAGCGCAAGGCCCGCGGCGAGGACGAGATCTCCGCGCCGGACTTCATCAAGAAATCCCGCGAAATCGGCAAGGCGCTGAAGCTAGACACCGAAATGCTGAAACGGTCTCTCAATGTCGGCTTCTCCGGCGGCGAGAAAAAGCGCCTCGAAATCTACCAGATGATGATGCTGGAACCGAATTTCCTGATTCTCGACGAGACCGATTCCGGCCTCGACATTGATGCGCTCAAGACCGTGGCTGACGGCGTGAATGCCATGCGGTCGCCAGATCGCGGCATGCTGGTCATCACGCACTACCAGCGCCTGCTGGACCATATCCAGCCCGACAAGGTGCACGTCCTCTCCAAGGGCCGTATCGTGGCAACCGGTGGACCTGAGCTGGCGCACCGGCTGGAAAAAGAAGGATATGAAGGCATCCTCGGGGAGGTGGCGTGACCACAGCCCTGCGGGACATGATTGCCAATCCGACGACGGCGGAGCTGGAGCTGGTCGCGCGCTATGGCATGCAACCGGAGGATTCCCGGCGCGAGCGGCTGTTTGAGGCATTCTGCAGGACGGGCCTGCCGCATCGCCGGCTGGAAGCCTGGAAATGGACCGACTTCAAGGCGGCCCTGCAAGGTCTCGACCGTCCCTCCACGTCACCCGCGCAGGATCCGATCCCGCATGCCGGTGCACTGGTGTTCCGGTTCACGCCAAACGGCTATTTCCCGCCGGACCATATTCCGGACGGGCTGAAAGTTTTCGAGAAAGACGAGGCTCAGGCCCTGGGAGCGGCCGAAGACGTGCCGCTGGGTGCGCTGGCGGCCTCCCTGTCTGGTGGCAAGGCCAGGCCTGCAACCTTGTTGCTGGAAGTCACCTCGAAGGAGCTTCCGCGTCTCCATTTCCAGTTCAGCGGCGAAGGGGAAGCGAATTTCGCGCGTGTCGTTGTCATGGTTCGTCCCGATATGGCGCTCACCGTATCGGAGAGCCATCTGGGTGGGGCGGGGCTGACATCGTCCGTAATCGAATTTACCCTCCAGAAAGGCAGCGCGGTAAACCGCACGGTCTATCAGCGCGGCACGCCAGAAGAGGCGATTGCGTCAACGGCGCTCGTCCATCTCGATTCGAATTCGCACTTTACGCAGACCTCACTCGCCTTTGGTGCCAAGCTGGCGCGGCTCGAAACGCGTGTGACGCATCAGGAGGCGAGTGCAAAGGCGACGCTGAATGCCGCCTATCTTGTCGGCAAGGATTTGCATGCGGACTTTACCACCCATGTGCGTCACGGGGCCAATTCCTGTGTTACGCGGCAGCTGACCAAGGGCGCTGTCCTGAATGGCGGCACCGGCGTATTCCAGGGCAAGTTCTTTGTCCCGCGCACGGCAGGCCAGTACACGGACGCCGACATGCAACACAAGGCGCTACTGCTGGAAGAGGGCGCGGTTGTCTTTGCCAAGCCCGAGCTTGAGATCTATGCGGACGATGTCGAATGCGCGCACGGCAATACGAGCGGCGCGCTTGATGATGACCAATTGTTCTACATGCGCCAGCGCGGCCTGCCGGAAAAGACGGCCCGCGCCCTGCTGACACAAGCCTTCGTGGCCGAGGCGTTCGCCGAAGCTGGAGCGCTAGAGGAAGTGCTGCGTACGGAAGCCGAAGCCTGGCTGGCCGCCGCATGAGCCGTTCCTTCGACATCAATGCGATCCGCGCGGAATTCCCGATCCTGTCACGTGAAGTGAATGGCAAGCCGCTGGTGTATCTGGACAACGCCGCCAGCGCGCAAAAGCCGAATGCGGTGATCGACAAGATCGCGAACCAGTCGCGCACGGCCTATGCCAATGTGCATCGTGGCATCCATACTCTGTCCAACGAGACGACGGAGGCCTATGAGGCCGCGCGCGAGAAAGTCCGCGCATTCCTCAACGCGCCGTCGACAGAGAATATCGTCTATACCAAGGGGTCGACGGAAGGCATCAACCTTGTCGCCTCTGCGCTCGCCGGGCGGATTGAACCGGGCGATGAGATCATCCTCTCCATCATGGAGCATCACTCCAACATCGTTCCGTGGCACTTCCTGCGCGAGCGTCATGGCGCCGTCCTGAAATGGGTGGGCCTGAACGATGATGGTTCGCTGGACATGGCAGAGCTTGCCGAAACAATTGGTCCGAAAACGCGCATGGTTGCCATCACCCATATGAGCAATGTGCTCGGCAGCGTCACGGACATGGCGGAAATCTGCCGGCTGGCGCATGGAGCGGGCGCGGAAGTGCTGGCGGATGGCAGCCAGGCCGCGGTCCATCTGAAAGTCGATGTGCAGGCGCTCGACTGCGATTGGTATGTCATGACCGGCCACAAGCTCTACGGTCCGACCGGTATCGGCGTGCTCTACGGGACAGCTGAAGCACTGGATCGCGCGCGGCCCTATCAGGGCGGCGGCGAAATGATCGAAATCGTCACCCGCGACCGGGTGACCTACAATACAGCGCCTCACAAATTCGAAGCCGGCACACCACCGATCCTTGAAGCGATCGGCCTTGGAGCCGCGCTCGACTGGATGACGGCGTTCGAACACGCAGATGTGAAGGCGCATGAAGATGCGCTTTACGCGCGGGCCCATGAGGGACTGAGGGGCGTCAATGGCCTGACCATTCATGGTGAGACGCCGCACAAGGGGGCTGTACTGGCCTTCAGCCTTGAAGGGGCACACCCTCATGATATTGCTCAGATACTTGATCGGTACGGCATCGCCATCCGTGCAGGGCATCATTGCGCCCAGCCCCTGATGGAGCATCTGGGGGTCAGCGCCACAGCGCGAGCGAGTTTCGCAATTTATAACACCCAAGCCGAAGTGGACGCCTTCATCGCGGCGCTCGCCAAGGCGCGGGAAATGCTGGTATAGGTGACGTCATGGCAGACGATATGACATCTCGCGACATGGTCGATGTTTCCTCCGAGGACACGGGCTCCAAGATTCCGCAGGATGAGCTGAATCGGATTACCGACGATCTGATTACCGCGTTCAAGACGGTGTTCGACCCGGAAATCCCGGTCGACATCTACGAACTTGGCCTGATCTACAAGGTTGATATTGATGACGACTACAAGGTCGATGTCGATATGACGCTGACTGCGCCTGGGTGCCCTGTGGCAGGTGATATGCCGGGCTGGGTAGAAACGGCCGCGCGCACCGTTGACGGCGTACAGGATGTGGAAGTGCGTCTGACCTTCGACCCACCCTGGGATCCTTCCCGCATGTCGGACGAAGCCCGCCTCGCGCTGAACATGCTTTAATTGAACCGGAACGCTTTCGTTCCTATGTGATTGTCATGGCCAGAAGACCCAGACCCAAGCCCGTGAAGCTCACCGACGCCGCTGCAACGCGTGTGAAGGAGATCATGCAGGAAAAAGGTGCCGGATATCTCCGTGTAGGCGTGAAGAATGGCGGTTGCGCGGGCATGGAATATGTCATGGACTATGCCGAAGCGCCCGAGACGCTGGATGAAGTGGTCGAAGACAATGGGGTCACCATCGTAATCGATGCCAAGGCTGTCCTGTTCCTGCTGGGCAGTGAAGTGGATTATGAAGTCACGCCGCTGCACGAGAAATTTGTTTTCCGCAATCCTAACCAGACCGATGCCTGTGGCTGTGGCGAGAGCGTGACGATCATCCCGGCGACGGCATAACCTGCGAGACAGGTAAGGCCGATGATCATTCAGGGCTTTGATCCCATATCCGATCCAGATGCGCGCATCCTGATTCTCGGCAGCATGCCGGGCATCGCCTCACTCGAAGCCAACCAATATTACGGTCATCCACGAAATGCCTTCTGGCGCATCATGGGAGATATGTTCGGGGCTGGGCCAGAGCGGCCTTATGCCGAACGGACGGCGATCCTGAAAGATCAGGGCGTGGCGGTCTGGGACGTCCTGAAACTCTGCCAGCGCGAGGGCAGTCTGGATTCAAACATAAAGGATGAGGTGCCAAACGATTTCATGACCTTTTTTGAGGTGCATCCGGGGATCGAACGCGTGGTTCTGAACGGGGGGAAGGCGGCAAAGAGTTTCGAGAAACATGCGCGCCCTGTGCGGCCCGCGATTGAGGCCAAGGCTGCGCCCTCCACCAGCCCGGCCTACGCGTCCCTCGACTATGAGCGCAAGCTGCTCATGTGGCGTGAGGCATTGCTGGGGTAGGGATCGCAGCGTAGCGGAGGCCTCTACCCCTAGAGGTTCGGAGAAAGTTCCATGCCTTTGAGGGTCTCAAAGACCGAGACATCGAACTTGCCACCATTAGTCACGGGGCAGAATTTGGCGAAGGCGATGAATACGTCGTTCTTAGCCGGCAGGGCAAGATTGCGCTGCTTGCCCTGTACCTTCAGCTGCACCTGGTCTCCGCGGACAACGGAATTGTAGATGCGCGAGGGCACCTCGCGGCTAAGAGGGATCAGCTTGGTCGACTTGGCATGAAACGCGTACCGGTCCGGAAATTTCTCGTCACGGACCGTCATGATCCCCGAGATATGGTGGAAGCGCGGACTGCGGTCTGCATCGTCTTCATAGGTGTTTTCGGGATCCAGCTGGACGCTGAAATTCAGGGCTTTGTATCCACTCGTGGTAATCTGACAGCTCAACTGAATGGTCGGATAATCGCCGCCTTCCGCCTTGATGATCCGGACCAGGCTTTTGAAATTCGGGTCTTTGCCGGCGTCTGCACTATCGACCTGGATCAGTTGATCTTGTTCTTGGGTCCAGACGCGTTGGGCCGGGTCAGCGAGCGCAGGTGTAGCCGCTATCGCCATGGCAGCTATAGGGGTCAGGAGTTTCAACATGGGCCATCCTTTCGCAATTGCATGCGAAAAGATGGTCATGCGACAACCCTGTGCGTCAACCCTAAATCGAAGGGGATTGCACGCTTTCCGGATATGCTATTTAGCGTTAGTCATGCGTGCGGCGTTGCACGTTTTGGCGAACGCCCTGAAGGTCTGGTCCGGCTTTGGCAAAAGCGTTTCCACTTTCCCAGCATGTTCAACCGAAATCATGACGGGGACGCCTCGAATGGCGGAATTGTAGATTCTTGCAGCCGGGGTGTGTGATTCAATCTCGATGACGCTGTTGGCAGGCGAGTAGCGGACAGTGGTCTCGAGTGCGCTCTCGTTGCCTGCAGATATCAGGGCAGTTTCGCCGCGCTTGTAGGTGGCGTGAATGTCCAATTGATCAGAGATACTGCCCGCTTCCATAGAGAGAATGGCAGACATATTCCCTATTGGGTCGCAGACCAGGACTGCGCCAGCGCGGTCGCTCGTATCGGTGAGGATGGCTCGGGGTGCTGCCTCATTGTGGCCCTCCCAGACTTTCCAGCCAGCGGCTGACGCCGGCATCAATGCTGTTGCGAGCACAGCCGAAAACAGTCCGAGCGCGATCTTTGATGTGGTTGTCGTCATTTTCATGATCCCGATTTGGCCCCCGGGATCACCTGAGTTATTATTGTTTATCAATAAAAATGGGACTCGTAAAGACTTTTGTGAGACCGTTCAGGGCTTGCTGAATGCGGCTAGGTCGTCCGGGGTCGGTGACGCCTCCGTTCCTTTCGGCGGATCCGGGATCAGGATCGCCGGTTTCACTGGTTCGCCGGTCGCTTCCGCCACCAGTTGTGCGGTGCGGGCCTCGGTCACGTCCGTGAGCAATTCGAGGAATTCGGCTTTCGGCAAGCTTGGGTCCAGGGCGGGAAGGAATTCGATGACAGCGGTGCCACGTGTCTTTGTACGCTCCTGCTGTTTCCAGAACAGGCCAATATTCGTCGCGACTGGAATGACGGGGACATTCATGGCGCGCGCCATGTGCCAGACGCCTGCCTTGTAGCGGAAATGGTGTCCGACCGGAGCCAGATGGCCTTCCGGATAGATGAGCACCCGACGTCCTTCCTCGCGGGCGCGTTCCATGCCTTCCGCCAGCGAGGCGGCCTTGCGGTCACCGCCGCCACAAGTGTCGATCACGATCGCGCCCAGCTTGCGCAGGATGCCGCCGACGAGCGGGAATTTCTCCAGATGGTCGCCGGTCACGAAGGCAAGGTTTTTCACTTCCGGATAGACGAGGAACCCGTCACCCCAGCTTTGATGCTTTGCCGCGAGGATGAAGGGGCCCTCTGGCAGATTGCTCTGCCCACGCACTTCCTTGCGGATGCCTGCCACAAATCGAAGGTTGAGGTTCATGGCCCGCGTGTAACTGCGGATGATCGCGCGAACAGGTGTGTGGCCGGGCAGGATCAGGAAAGGCAGGGAGGCCAGGACATAGACCCCTGAGAGAAGGTAGTAGACGAGCGTGAAGATGAGACCGCGCATGGGTCGGACTCCTTGTGTGACGGATCGCTAGGACTTCAGGACGCACATGACCGCGCGAGCCATAGCGGGCGCGTGTTGGGAAAACGGACCGGGCAGGCGGTTGTAGATCTTGTTCTGGCCAGCTTGCATGACCACGCCGAGCGCCATGGCGGCTTTCAGGGCAGGGTCGCCCTTGGGGATGTGCCCCTCCTGGATCAGGCCGGCAATGATCTTCTCGGTGATCGAGACCGGATCGTCCTCGCGTCGTTTGTCATAGGGCAGGAAGCGATGGAGTGAAACAAGATGAAACGAAAAGAGCAGGAAGTCCTCATCGGCCAGCGCACAATAGGCCTCGACGGCAGCATGGACCTTGTCTTCGAGTGACCCGTCGCCCGACAGCGCTTCCGCCATCATCGCACCGAGGCGATTGTGCGTTTCCATGAACAGCGACAGGGCCAGTTCATCCTTGCCCTTGTAATGACGGTAGAGCGCGCCTTCGGACACACCGGCTTTCTCGGCAATCTCACGCGTGGTGGCGGCGTCTATGCCTTCATGGATGAACAGCTTCAGCGCAGCACGTTCGATCTTGGGGCGGGCGTTGCGGGCGCGCGGCTTGGGTTTGGATTGATCTGTGCTTGACGGTCTCGCCATCTGGCCCTCCATGTCTGTGAAGACAATTTATGCACAGATTCACGCATTAGCAAGTGAATACTTGCTCACTAAATGATTTTACCTGCACTCTGCTCCCATTCTGGGAGGTGTACGTGTTTGAAGTTTAAAGAAAAACGAACCTAGTTCATCAGCTCGAAGCGATAGCTTTCGATGACCGTATTCGCCAGAAGCTTTTCGCACATTTCCTTGACCCGCGCTTCTGCGGCGTCGGAGGAAAGGCCGTCCTCAAGATCCAGCTCGATGACCTTGCCGATGCGTGCCGCTTCGACTTCCTTGTAACCCATGCGTGCCAGCGTATCCGCAACGGCCTTGCCCTGAGGGTCCAGGACACCATTCTTCAGCGCGACGTGGACGATGGCTTTCATGAGGGATCTCCTGGGAAGTCTGAGTCGGGCCCCCATAGCCCGATTTTGTGCCTATTGAAACAAGCTGACCGCGTATCCTATGCCAACCAGCAAAAGGGTCGTGGCGAGGATGGGCGCGAGGCCGGAAGGCCGGGAGGCCTTGCTACGCGTCTTGGCTTTCGTGGCAGGGGTCATGGACTGAAATCTCTCGTTCGGAATCATGTTCTCTGCCGGCTCACTTGCCGCCATTGAAGCTCACCACATTGTCGGTTTCGCCGGATTCCTTGAGGATGCCGAGACGGCGTGCAACTTCCGCATAGGCTTCGGTCACACCACCAAGGTCGCGGCGGAACCGGTCCTTGTCCAGCTTGTCGCCAGTCTCGAAATCCCAGAGCCGGCAGCTGTCCGGGCTGATCTCGTCAGCGAGCAGAATGCGCGGCACGTCGCTATCGCCTTCATAATGGCGCCCAAACTCAAGCTTGAAGTCGACGAGCCGGATTCCGACGGCGGCGAACAGGCCTGACATGAAATCGTTCACGCGCAGCGACATGGCGATCAAATCATCATATTCCTGCGCTGCAGCCCAGCCGAAGGCCGCAATATGCTCTTCGGTCACCAGCGGATCGCCGAGGGCGTCATCCTTCAGGTAGAATTCAACCATCGGGCGGGGCAGGACCTGGCCTTCCTCGATGCCGAGGCGTTTGGACAGGGTGCCGGCGGCAACATTGCGGACGACCACTTCCAGCGGAATGATGTCCACCTTCTTGACCAGTTGTTCGCGCATGTTGAGGCGGCGGATGAAATGGGTGGGAATTCCGACAGCCGACAGGCGCGTCATCATGAACTCGCTGATGCGGTTGTTCAGGACGCCCTTGCCGTCCAGCACGGCGCGCTTTTGCGCGTTGAAGGCCGTTGCATCATCCTTGAAATACTGGATGAGCGTGCCCGGTTCCGGGCCCTCATAGAGGATCTTTGCCTTGCCCTCGTAAATAACGCGCTTCTTGCTCATGCGGACGGGCCTCCTGCTGGGTTCCGGATCGCTGCAACAGGAATCGTTTTCAGCCACCCCAGAAAGCGCGACTGTTACGCCAATCTGGGCAAAGAAACAATTATTGCGCACACCTTAAGTCAGCGACTATATGCACAGGTCATTTACCACCGTCCAGAAAGGCCATTCCCAATGAGCACATTCGATGATCGCGAGCGCGCAGAAGAAGCCCGCTACGCGCTGAATCAGGAAACACAGTTCAAGGTCATGGCGCGCCGGAACAAGCTTCTGGGCCTCTGGGCGGCGGATCTCATGGGCCTGACGGGCTCTGATGCTGAGGCCTATGCCAAGACGGTCGTTCTGTCCGATCTGGAAGAGCCAGGCGATGAAGATGTTTTCCGCAAAGTCCGAAATGATTTCGATACCGCCGGGATCGACCGGACGGATGCCCGCATTCGTGAGCAAATGGCAGAATTGCTGCCCGTCGCCCGCGAACAGGTCCTCAAGGACTCAAAGTAGCGTAAACAGGGTTTCCAGCCGATCCTGAAAGGGGTGGCTGGAAACTGTCACCGCAGGCGGGCGCAGTCTTGTTTGCAGGCGTGAATGAGGCGCAGCTGACGATCGTGGCTTCGCCGGACTTAAACTCGGGCTTGCCATGCCACCCCTGCATGGGAGGCGTGCCGGTCCAGTGGCTGAAGAACAGCCGCCCGGCGTGTTGCGGGATGAAGGCATCATTCGGTTCGGTCTCATAATAGGCCACCCCATCCACATACCAGGTGATGCGATCAGGTGCCCATTCGAACGCATAGAGATGCGGCGCGGCTGCGGCGTCGAACGGGAGGTCGAATATGGCGTGCTTGCCCCGCTTTCCGTTTCGCCAGTAATTGAATTCGATCTTGGACGTATCCTTGCCCAGAAACTCGATATCGATCTCGTCATGCGGGTCGCCATCATAGGGGCCGGTATAGGTGAAGAAGGCCGAGACAAGCCCTGATCCCCTGCCGACCTGCATGACCGCCTCGTAGCGTCCATAGCCGAAGCGTTGCTTCGACTTGGCTTCCGCCATCGAGAACGGGATGCGCGTGTCCGGTTCACGCTCGACCCTGAATTCAGCGCCCCGAACGGTGTTCACGATGTTCTCCGGCGCCCAGCGTCCGCCGTAAAATGAGTCGCTGGCGTACCATTTCGATAGCCAGAAAGCCTCCTCGACCGGTTCAACGCCCAAAACCGAGCGGAAATTCTTGCCTGATTTTGAGAGTTGCTGGATCCGCGAAGGAGCCGCCACCGCATGGGCAGGAATGATGGGGATGCTTGCTGCCAGAGTTAATGATTCCACCGCGCGAGGCGTCGGATAATAGGTCGGCACATCAGACTGGATATGGGTGACGGCGGATGGGCCGGGCATGCTGTAACATACCAGACCTGTAGCAAGTGCTACAGCCAGGCAGGATGCCAGAACAACGTCCAGAACTGATACGCCAGACAGTCTCATTAGCTTAACACTATATTCAAAACGGCACACTTATTCATATTGCGTTTACCTTTACCGGCAAACCCGCAAGTGCCAAGCCAGATTCAGGTGGTCTGGTCTGTGTCCGTCAAACTTTTCATGTTTCGCATCATGAAGAGGGGAATCGAGCCGATCGGCGTAACCGCCCAGTCCAGCGGCTGGTCATGCGGTTCATTTGGAACGGAATCGATCTGTTGCGCTGGATAGGCGAGCGCGCAGGCAAAGGCGCGGCCGTCGGAGCGCAGCTTTGTGAAGGCCTGATCATAATGGCCCTTGCCGTAGCCAAGGCGGTTGCCCATGCCGTCAAAGGCAAGCAGCGGTGTCAGGATCAGGGTCGGGTGGGCCATCGGCGCATCGGCAGAGGGTTCGGACAGGCCGAAGGGGCGGCGTTCGAGTGGCTCGCCGAAATGCCATGTGCGCCAGGTCAGCTGCCCCGTATCTTCAATGCGGGGCAGGCAAAGCTCGGCGCCGGCTTTAGCCAGGCGCATCATCAGGGGGGCCGGATCGAGTTCTTCATTGATCGCCACATAGCCGGCGACAACCGGACCATACCGCTCAAGCAGCTTCATCGGAAATTTCTCAGCCACCGACTCGGCGGCGTCCGGATCGCGCGCGGCGGCTTCGGCCCGCAAGGTTCGCATCCGGTGTCGCAGATCGGTCTTGTCCATCACAGAATCCGTTGGGTTGGCTGTTTGGCGCCGGGCTGTGGCACACGGGAAAAGGCGCATGAGAACCGCGAACGCCGCGGGGCATATTCACTCCCGTCAACCTAGATACTAGGTGGGTGCCAGATGAGCCCGGACCACGGCCCGAGCCAGAATGCCAGCTCCCTGACGGAAATTAAGGTCGCCGGAGATCAGTCCGTCGCAAACGACGCAGCCCTCATGCTGGATCATGATGTAATCCGGCGGCCCGGCGATTGTAAGAGGCCAGCGTGCGGTCACGTGTTGAATTGTCTCAGTGGGCTTCCCCCACCAGATCGAAGGCGAAAAGCAGGGTGCGCTGCCGGTCCGAGAAATTGTCGTCGGAAATGATCCAGAGCCGGTGCGTGCCATCGGCCAGGGTCTCTGCCGTGATGCCTTCGAAATTGTCGACATTCATGGGCTGAGCGAGCGTGAAAAGTCCGCGGCGGCTGGACCCGCCTGCATCCATGTATTCTGCTTCCACGGCGAGACGGTTTCCAAACACCGGATTGTAATTGCGGCGCAGGCTGTAGACGACCGACCCGGCGGTTTCCTGATCGCCCAGCGCGATGCTATTTGTCATGCCCACCAGCGGGCTGTCGAAATCAGTGCTCAGGGGATCGTGCAGCGTGACCGTGGCGCCTGTCGCCGTCAAATCCACAAGCGGCGACTTGCCCCCGATGAGCTGTTCATATCCCGCGCGAAGGGTCTTGCCGAGCGAAAGGGCTTCGGCGCCAGAATTTTCGCGAATGTCCGTGCCTTCGATTGTGCCGGGCAGACTCGCGACCAGCGCCGCGCGCGCAGAGGCACCACAGGCCTCCAGCGCAAACGCCTCAATCCGGTGACGGCGTTCAAAGCTGACATAGGCAAGTCCGTCCTTCAGGGCGAGCCCCTCGGAATCGCCTTCGGTCTTGCCTCGCAGGAATTGGTCGTCCTGCCCCTTCATATAGGCGATCCGACCTTCCCCCGACAGTTTGCCAGCCTCGCGGCCAATCCAGACGAACGCACCCGTATCCGATACGGTGAGGAAGTCTCCATCAGGCAACAATTCGATGCCTGAAAGCCCGCCAAAGTTTTCATTGGAAGAGGTCAGGGCCCAGCCCCCGGCAAAGCGCACACCGGGAGGCAGGGACGCGCCATTTGTGCGATCCGAGAGCGGGAGGGAGTCGGCTTCTATGGTCAGTTTAGATGGCGCCACGAAAGACGCTCCGGACGGGCAGGACTGTGCCTTGAGGTCCGCCGGAGAGGGGAGCGCAGCGGCTTGTCCCATGCTCATGCCTACAGAGTCGGTGGGCTCCGGTCCGGCTGGCGCGCTGCAGGCCACAAGGCCGGTTGCCATCAGGCCAAGAAGAAATGAAGAGGTCAATGTTCGCATGATTTGTCTCGCCAAGTGATGGGTCTCTGGGCATTTGCCCCATATTTTAAGGCAGGAATAGGGAAACAGGCTGGATTTAAAAACCGAACTTATCCAGAGATGACTCATGTCCCAGATTCCGCTCGTCCGCCGCTCACCCGTCTCGCCCGATACCTGCAATCTGGCGAAAGCCATAGATTTGATTGGAGACAGGTGGACTCTGCTGATCCTGCGCGCCGCCCTTTATGGGGTCCGGCGCTTTGATGATTTCCAGTCGGAGCTCGGATGCCCAAGGACAGTTTTGTCGGGACGCCTGAAAAAACTGGTCGATGCTGGCCTGTTGACCAAGAAATCCTACAAGGCGCCTGGTAAGCGCGCCCGGCCGGAATATGTGTTGTCCGCCATCGGCCTATCGCTGAGGCCGATCCTGATCGGCCTGACGCAATGGGGCGATGCCTGGTTGGGGCAGGGGGAAGCGCCGCCAATCAGCTTCACCAAGGCCGGGTCGAAGAGTGCCATCCGGGCGGCTTTCGTGGATGTCGAGGGCCGGGAAGTGCGGCCCGATCAGATCCGCCCGGTGCTGCGCGGATAGGTATTCACAGGTCAGAGTCCTGGAAGGTGGAAATTGTGCAGTTTCGCAGAATTTCCGTCTTGCAAAGCCGGGGCTGATGCGCTTTATCACGCCTCTCGGCGGCAACGCCGTGAATACCCTAATAAGGATGCGGGCGTAGCTCAGGGGTAGAGCACAACCTTGCCAAGGTTGGGGTCGAGAGTTCGAATCTCTTCGCCCGCTCCAATTTTTTCTGCATGTTTGGGTGACCCTTGTCGGGGATCGCTCCGCTCTCCGGGAAACGGATACTGTGCGCGCACAGACAAGAACCCTTGTCGCGCGACCTGCATACCATACAACTTCTTCCTTAAGGTCGGTCTGCTGTCGCGGACCCATCCAGCGAACCAGGCACGGACGAAAGTATTGATCATGAGTGACGCCCCCCGGTCCTCCAGAGACGCCGCTCCGCTCCGCCAGCGTTTTCTCGAAGGCATGAGCCTCGTTGCGGCGACGGTGAACGTCATCACGACAAATGGGCCATCCGGGCGGGCAGGCACAACGGCTACCGCCATGTCCTCGGTCAGCGCCGATACGCCGAATCCAACGCTTCTGATCTGCATCAACGAGCTGTCTTCTCTGACTCCGGTCCTGCTCGGGAACGGGACATTCTGCGTCAATGTTCTGAAGGACGACCAATCCTTGGTGGCCGATGTATTTGCGAGCCGCCTGAAGGACAAATATGCGGACAAGTTTGATTGTACCGAATGGAAGTCCGGACTGTTCGGCCAGCCGGTCATTTCAGGCGTGCTGGTCGCGTTCGAGTGCAAGCTTGTCTCGCACAATCAGGTCGGCACGCACCATGTCTGTATCGGGGAAGTCATGGATGCCGTGCTGGGCGATGACGGCAATTCGCTGATCTATGCGGGTCGGGAGTATCGCACGACGGTCAAGCCGGACTAGGCGCCGTCAGTTTGCCGGGACGCCATAGAAATCCCGGTACCAGTCCACGAACCGGCCCACACCTTCGCGCACCGATGTCGTGGGATTGTAGTTCACTGTGGATTTCAGCAAGGACACGTCGGCATGGGTGCGCTTCACGTCGCCCGGCTGCATGGGCAGCAAGTCCCGCACGGCCTTGCGGCCGAGAGCTTCCTCCAGCGCATCAATGAAGTCGAGCAGGGCCACCGGCTGGTTGTTGCCAATGTTGAGGATGCGGAACGGGGCATTCGAGGTGGCCGGATCGGGCGACCGCGCATCCCAGTCCGCATCAGGCGTCGCGACATCCGCGGTGACCCGCAGGACACCTTCGACGATGTCATCGACATAGGTGAAGTCGCGCTCGAGATGGCCCTCATTGTAAATGGGGATCGGCTCGCCCTTCAGTATTTTCTCGGTAAACAGGAACAGCGCCATGTCCGGCCGGCCCCAGGGGCCATAGACCGTGAAGAAGCGAAGCGCCGTGGTCGGCAAATCGTAAAGGTGGCTGTAGGCATGCGCCATGAGTTCATTGGCGCGTTTGGTTGCGGCATATAGCTGAAGTGGATGATCTGCGCCGCTATGCTCGGAATAGGGGGTCGTGTCGTTCGCGCCATACACGCTGGACGTGGACGCATACACGAGATGGGCTGTCCCAGCATTCCGGCAGGCTTCCAGAATGTTGGCGAAGCCGACCAGGTTTGACGAGACATATTCGCCGGGCGCCTCGATGGAATGGCGCACACCTGCCTGGGCAGCGAGGTGAATGACCCGGTCAAAATCATGCGCCGCGAAACAGGCATCGACTGCCGCCTTGTCGGCAAGGTCGGCTTTCACGAAGTGGAAGGCGGTGCCGGTGCGGCTGGCAACCCGGTCGATTTCCGCAAGACGCGCCTGTTTCAGGGCGGGGTCGTAATAGGCGTTGAGATTGTCGAGCCCGACGACTTCGATGCCCTGTTCCAGTAACCGGCAAGCCGTGTGGAATCCGATGAAACCAGCGGCGCCGGTCACCAGATAGGTCTGCAGGGGCGAAGCTGTAGGTGCCTCTGATCCGCTATGATCCGTCATAAGCCTGTCGCTCGTCTTCCTGGCGCCCGCCACTCCCCGGCAGGCTGGCGGGTCGAATAGATTTGCCCCGCCTGTGCGCAGAGCATGGAATCCAACCGCCAGAGGTCATTAGACCAGCTTTTACCTGACGGGTAGGGAGGCGGCTGTGTAAGTCCGTCAAGCTGTCAGGAAACTTACGGGTTTACGCTGACGAAGATGGCCTTACCGCGCCGTCATTGCACCATCCACGACATGCTCCTGCCCGCTGATATAGCTGGAAGCATCCGAGGAGAGGAACAGGACCAGTTCGGCGACTTCTTCAGGCCGCCCGGCCCGGCCCATCGGGCTGGACTGGGTTGCGATCGCCTCGACGTCCATCTGATTGGCCCCCGAATGCGCCGTGAGCGCAGCGATCCGTTCTTCATCCATCGCTTCGGTCATGCGGGTAATGGATTTCTGCCAGATCGGCGTGTCGATGATGCCCGGATGGACCGAGTTCACGCGGATGCCCGAGCCCATCTGGGCGCACTCGACGGCTGCGGCCTTGGAGAAAAGCCGGACCGCGCCCTTTGACGTGCAGTAGGCGCTGGCCCCGGCAGCGCCGCGCAGGCCGGCAACGGATGAGATGTTCACAATCGATCCGCCCTTGGTTCCCATGGACCGTATCGCCGCGCGTGTGCCCAGGAAGACGCTGTCGACATTGACGGTCATCTGCTTTCGCCAGTCATCCAGGGTGAAATCAGCGATTGCGCCCGCTATGGCGATGCCGGCATTGTTGATGAGGATTGAGGGCGTCCCGAAAGCGTTCTCTGTCTGACCGAAGATCGCGTCCCACATGCTTTCGTCGGTCACATCCTGGTGAGCGGTTACAATGCGCCCTCCGGCGTCTGTCACCAGCTTCTCGGTGATACGCAAACCTTCATCGTCGATGTCGGTTGCCATGATGGCGGCACCTTCGCGTGCCAGCACTTCTGCGCACGCCCTGCCGATGCCGCTACCGGCCCCTGTTATGATTGCGACTTTGCCGTCTACCTGGCCCATGTTTTCCTCCCGCTTTTTGCGTTGCATGTAGCAGTGGAATGGCTTGACCTGCCAGTGGTTTTAAGGTTTACCCCGCGTCTCTAAACGGGATGGTGCAGGGCCGCCGTTGAAATCGTGGGTGCGAATGAGCGCCGCCCACCGACCTGCGTCGACAATGAGGTACTACCATGTCACGTCGCCACAGCGCGAAGTACAAGATCGACCGTCGCGTCGGTGAAAACATCTGGGGCCGTCCGAAGTCCCCCGTCAACAAGCGTAACTACAAGCCCGGTCAGCACGGCCAGAACCGCCGCAACAAGGTCTCCGACTTTGGTCTGCAGCTGATGGCGAAGCAGAAGCTGAAAGGCTACTACGGCGACATCACGGAAAAGCAGTTCCTTCGCATCTACGAAGAAGCGAACCGCATGAAGGGCAACACGTCCGAGAACCTGATCGGCCTGCTGGAATCGCGTCTCGATTCCATCGTCTACCGCGCGAAATTCGTGCCGACGATCTTCGCAGCCCGCCAGTTCGTCAACCACGGCCACGTCATGATCAATGGCCGCCGCTGTAACATCGGCTCCGCTCGCGTGAAGCCAGGCGACGTTGTTCAGATTCGTGAGAAGTCCCGCAACATGGCGCTCGTTCTGGAAGCCCTGGGCAGCGGCGAGCGCGACATCCCGGAATATGTGGACGTCGACCCGAAAGCCATGAGCGCGACCTATGTCCGCGTTCCTGAACTGTCTGACGTGCCATACCCGGTCCAGATGGAACCGGCCCAGGTGGTCGAATTCTACTCCTCGTAAGAGGGCTGAATTCCTTGAACATCCTAGAAGGCCGCGCCAGACTGGTGCGGCCTTTCTTATTGGAGATACCAACCGAATGAACATCCCTGATATTGCGCATGTCCGCCAGCACCTGATTGCCAAGCCCGGCGAGCCTTTCTCCCTGGCGGCACGGCCGACCCGGGATGAAGCGATCTTTGATGACAAGGAAGACGCCAAGACCAGCCTGAAGAAAGATGCGGCTGTCATCAACGAATTGAAGGATATGCTCTACGCCCACAAGAAGCAGTCCGTGCTGGTTGTACTGCAGGGCATGGACACGTCCGGCAAGTCCGGCACCATTCGCAATGTCTTTGCCGACACCACGCCGCTCGGCATGGAAGTGAAAGCCTTCAAGGCGCCGAGCAAGAACGAGCTGGCCCGCGACTATCTCTGGCGTGTCCACAATGCCGTGCCGAAGAAGGGCCATATCGGCATTTTTGACCGGTCCCATTATGAGGACGTTCTGGTGGTGAAGGTGCGCGGCTTCGCCAGCCCCGAAAACATCGAGCAGCGCTATGACCAGATCAATGCCTTCGAAAAGCACATGACCCAGAATGGCGTCGTGATCGTCAAATGCATGCTGAATGTGGGGTATGAGGAGCAGGGTGTCCGGCTCGCAGAACGTCTCGTCGAACCGCACAAGCTGTGGAAGTTCAACCCGGCGGATCTCGACGACCGCAGGGACTGGGACAAGTTCATGGGGGCGTATGAGACGGCCTTGGAGCGTTGCTCAACGGAACATGCGCCTTGGTACGTTATTCCTGCTGACAGCCGCACGCGGCGGAATGCCATGATTGCCCGGCTGGTGCGTGGGGCGCTCGAAGATCTCGATCTGGAATGGCCGAAGCCCGGCTACAAACCGGCAGATTTTGACATCGGCTGAGACCGGGGAGAGCACGCTCTCCCCGATGCTTTGGCAAGTCAGCCGCCGTGGAAATCCGTTGAGCCGCCACTGATCGACTTGTTCGCCGCGCGCGAGGCCGGATTGCCATAGATATCGACGCTGCCGCCGCTGGACGTCTTGCTCGTGGCGGAGTCGCTGGCATAAGCCCGAACCGATCCGCCGCTACTGGCTTTTGCCTCGACCGACTGACATGTCAGGCCTTTGGCATTCGCGCTTCCGCCAGAGGAGGCCTTTATCTCCAGGGTCGTGCAGTCGCCATGCACAGACACCGCCGCGCCGCTGGAGACCTCAATCTCCATCGGGCCGGACTGCAGGCCTTCTGCGAGCAGCGACGAGCCGGAGCTGGCTTCGACCTCATTGAGGTCCGGACCGGTCACGGTGAATTTGACCCGAACCTTGTTGCCCCAGCCGCTGGTCGATTTGCGGGACAGGTAGAGACGGTCCCCATCAAGGCGAACCTTGACGTCGTCCGGGCCGCCTCGATCAAATTCCGCCGTGACGGAGTATTCTGGAGAGCGGGCGAATTTCACTTCAACCCCGGCGGCGATATCGAGTTCGTCAAAACCCGACAAATTGTAGACTTGGGTCGTGTCAGCGGACGCGCTGTAGAACGACGCGGACAGGGCAAGTGCGGCAAGGCCGGATGCGACAAGGATAGGCTTTCTCATGGTCAGGCTCCTATTGGAGAGAGGGATCTCAGGATTTGATTGAAATGTCGCCGCCGCTGGATTCGCGGACGTCGCGCTGGGCCGGGTTGCCGTAAATGTTGATGTCACCGCCGCTTGAGGCTGTCGCATTCACACTTTCAGTCACTTCAAGCGTGACATCTGCGCTGCTGGAGGCTTTCACGCGGGCTGACTTGCACGACAGATTCTTCGCTTCGACGTCAGCAGAGGATGAAGCTTCCACCACAATGCGGTCACAGGTGCCGGAAAGGACGACGTCCGCACTTGAGGAAGCTGTCAGGTCTATCTGGGAATTGCCTGCCAGTTCGATTTCGACATCGGCGCTGGACGAGGCACTGATCCGAACCGGCTGCTCCGAAACAGCCTTCGCCGTCACGTCAGCGCTGGATGAGGCACCGACAGAGAGCGATCCGGCGACAAGATCCTGGGCATCCACATCTGCAGAAGAGGATGCGTCAATATCCACCGAGGTGGCGCGGCCAGACACGGACAGATCGGAACTGGAGGAAGCTTCGAGCTCAAGAGTGTCTGCGTCGATATTCGACGCGCGGACGATCGACGAGCGCGAGGTGTCGATGGCAGAGAGGGTAGGAGACGTCACGCGGACCAGATAGGGCGGCACGCGCTTGCCATTCACTTTCGCGATCAGGACACCGTTCTTCAGGTCCGTCGACACATTGCTGTTCCAGCCGTGGCCCAGGCTTTTCCGGTCAATGAACAACTCGCCGTTCCGCGTCTCGATCTGGATGTCGCTGAAATCGCCGTCGGCCTGTTCCGCGACCACGGAAGTGTTGGGAGCCGTTTCATAGATGACCTGAATGGCATCACTGACATCCAGTTTGGAGAAGGAATCGACTTGGAAATCCTGCGTCTCGGCCAGCGCCGGCAGGGCTGCAATGGACAGGGCGGACAGGGAAATGAGCGCGCGTTTCATGGGGGTGCCTCCGATTTGATAAGGCAAGTATGATGTATCGAATAACGATAAGTCAACATATTGTTTTTCAATAATATGAAAAAACCCGTGTGCGCGCGCCGCCATCCGGTGTCAGCATTGCAGAAAGCAAATCGCCACCAAATGCGAGATCAGGCGTCCGTGCTGACAGGCTGTCCGAACAAGTCGTAATCATCCGCTCCAGTGATCGCCGCAGAGACTATGTCTCCCGCTTTCAAGTGCCCGGCATTCTCCAGGTAGACCACGGCATCGACTTCCGGCGCATCGGCCTTGGTCCGGGCCACCATTTCGCCCGCTTCACCCGCCGGACCGTCGATAATCACGTCCTGCACGGTGCCAACCTGCGCGGCGGCGCGATCGGCGGAGACCCTGGCCTGCACTTCCATGAAACGGTGCCAGCGCTCTTCCTTGACCTCGTCAGGCACATGGCCCGGCAGGTCACGGCTGTCGGCATGGGCGACGTTTTCGTATTGGAAACACCCGGCGCGGTCGATCTTTGCCTCGCGGATGAAGTCCAGCAGGATCTCGAAATCCTCTTCCGTCTCACCCGGAAAGCCGACGATGAAGGTCGAGCGGATGGCAAGGTCCGGCACGTCGCGGCGCCATTGCAGGATTCGTTCAAGGACGCGGTCCTGCTTGGCGGGCCGCTTCATCGCCTTCAGGACCGGCGCGGACGCGTGCTGGAACGGAATGTCGAGATAGGGCGTGATCAGGCCTTCGGCCATCAGTGGAATGACCTGGTCCACATGCGGATAGGGATAGACATAATGCATGCGCGTCCAAACGCCGAGGCTGCCCAGCCCCTTGGCCAGGTCGAGGAAGCGCGTCTGGTATTCCGTGCCGCGCCATGTCTCCGGCTTGTAGCGCACGTCTAGCCCATAGGCGGACGTGTCCTGACTGATGACGAGCAGTTCCTTCACGCCAGCGCGGACCAGCTGTTCGGCTTCAGTCAGCACATGATGGATGGGGCGTGAGGCAAGGTCGCCGCGAAGTTTCGGAATGATGCAGAAGCTACAGCGATTGTTGCAGCCTTCTGAGATCTTCAGATAGGCGTAGTGGCGCGGGGTCAGGCGCAGACCGCTCTCCGGCACCAGATCCATGTGGGGATTGTGCGGCGGCGTCAGGTGCGTGTGTACCGCGTCCATGACGGCCTCGTACTGGTGCGGGCCGGTGATCGCCAGCACTTTGGGGTGCGCCTTCTCGATCACGTCCGGCTCGGCACCGAGACAACCGGTCACGATGACCTTGCCATTTGCTTCAATCGCTTCGCCGATGGCTTCCAGGCTTTCGTCCCGTGCGGAATCGAGAAAGCCGCACGTGTTCACCAGCACCAGGTCTGCGCCGGAATAGTCCGGGGCGATCTGGTAGCCTTCCGCGCGCAGGCGGGTGATGATCCGCTCGGAATCGACCAGGGCTTTCGGGCAGCCGAGGGAAACGATGCCGACCTTGGGGGCCTTGGCAGGCCGGATCGGAGCTGGGGCAAGGGATGTCGTGGTCATGGTCGCCCTGCTATAACGAAAGCCTCGCACTGGAAAGAGAGGGCGCACATTGCCCCGTGCGGGCAGTTACCACTTTCTTTCGATCTTTCCCTCAATTTTCAGCAAGATGTTTGACGGCGCGAAACGCTGATAACCTATGGTAGAGACTGGCAGATTGGGAGGGAGAGACCCATGACAGACCTGTTCATACATATTGCGGTATGGGGCGCAGCCCTGTTGGGCGTTTATCTTGTCGTCTACACTTTGGTGAAATGGCGCCGCGCGGCCCGTGCCTGCCATCCGATGCCATTCCGTCGCCGAAAAAGCTATCTGACGGGACTGGCCTTCAGCGTCATGTTTGTGGCGTCACCAGCTCTGGTACATGCCGACGGACACATGATCGAGACGGGTATCTCACACTTCTTTGCGGCCTGACCCTCAGGCCTCTTCGAGTTCGACGCCCTTGTCTTTCATGAAGTCGCGCAGTTCGCCGCTTTCGAACATCTCCTTGACGATGTCACAGCCGCCGACGAATTCGCCTTTCACATAGAGCTGCGGAATGGTCGGCCATTCGGAATAGGCCTTGATGCCTTCGCGCACGGCCTGGTCTTCCAGGACGTTGGTCGAGACATAATCGACGCCCAGATAATCCAGAACCTGCACCACGACGGACGAGAACCCGCATTGCGGGAAGGTCGGTGTGCCCTTCATGAAAAGTACGACGTCATTGGATTTGACGGCCTTTTTGATGGCATCGAGCGTGGCTTGATCGGTCATTCTGGTATCTCCGCTGTTGCCTCAGCATGTGTGGTGGATACCCGGCAGCGTCAAGCTCTGATGCTGCCGGGCAGGTGTTCCACTTACCAGCCACAGCTTTCGGTGGCGTTCTGGTCCTTCAGGTAAAGCATGAGCGGATCGAAGTATTCGATGATCGCGCTGCCATCCATCTGGCGGGTGCCGGTGAACTCTTCCAGCGTGTCCGGCCAGGGCTGTGAAGCGCCGGCTTCGAGCATCGCATTGAAGCGCTCGCCCACTTCCTTGTTGTCATAGATCGAACAGCGGTGCAGCGGGCCTTCCCATCCGGCCTGCTCACAGGCGGCCTTGTGGAACTGGAACTGCAGGATGTAGCTCAGGAAGTAGCGCAGGTACGGCGTGTTGCCCGGAATATGGTATTTTGCGCCGGGATCGAACGCATCGGCCGGGCGTGAGGCTGGCGGCACGAGGCCCTGATTTTTCAGTCGGAGATCCCACCAGGCTGTGTTGTAGGCGTCCGGTGCGGTCTCACCCGACAGGACCCCCCAGCGCCAGCCATCCACCGTCAGGGCGAAGGGCAGGAAGGCGATCTTGTCGAGTGCGGTCTGCATCAGCAGGGCGGTGTCAGCATCGGCGCCCGGCTTTTCGTCCTTGGTGATCAGGTTGATCTGCTCGAGATATTCCGGTGTGATCGACAGGCCGATAAAGTCGCCAATCGCTTCGTGGAAGCCATCATGCGCACCGGTCTTGTAGAGATAGTCCTGGTCCTTGTAGGCGCGCTGGTAGAAATTGTGACCGAGCTCGTGATGGACCGTGTAGAAGTCTTCCGAGTTCACTTCGGTACACATCTTGATGCGCACATCTTCTTCATCGTCGAGGTCCCAGGCCGAGGCATGGCAGACGACTTCACGGCCCTCTGGGCGCACGATCATGGAGCGCTCCCAAAAGGTCTCAGGCAGGGGATCAAGGCCGAGGGAGGTGAAGAAGGCTTCGCCCGTCTCGACCATCTTGATGGCGTCATAGCCCTTTTCCTGCAGGCGCTCGGTCAGGTCGTAGCTCGGTCCCGGCACGTCAGGCTTCACGACGTCGTAGATGGAGGACCATTGCTGGGCCCACATATTGCCCAGCAGGTCAGCGCGGATCGGGCCGGTGCGCGGCTGGACGTCGTCGCCATACTCGTCATTGAGCTTGGCGCGCGTGAAGCAGTGCAACTCCTCATAGAGCGGCTCCACCTGCGTCCACAGGCGTTGCACTTCGGCTTCCATTTCTTCCGGCGCCATATCGTAACCAGACAGCCACATCTGGTCGAGGCTCTCGAAGCCGAGTTCATTGGCGCCTTCATTGGCGATCTCGACCATGCGGGCATAATCGTCCTTCATCGGGACGGAAATCGTGCGCCAGCCTTCCCAGACGGCTTTCAGCTCTTCCGGGTCGCGGCTCGTTTCGATGATGGTCGAAAGCTGGTCGAGGTTCAGTTCCTCGCCCTTATAGGTGAACTTGCCGGTGCCATAGGTGGCATCGAGGCCCGTGGTGATCTGCGACAGTTCTTCGGCTGCGCCGGGCGTGGATGGGGCAGGGATGGTGATCCCGGTCCGCAGCATGGTCATCTTGCGGGCAAGGTCAGCTGGCAGGACGCTGACGTCGAATTGCTTGGATTCATTGGCCAGAGAGACAGCCAGCTTGGTGGAAACGGCGCCAGCTTCGGCAGCGGCAGCATTGGTTTCCGGCGTGATGTTCGTGGCCTGGCTCCAGTAAGCCTGGGCGGCGATGCGGCTCTGCGCGGCGAGTTCGGCCTCGGCGCGCTCAAGGAAGGCGCGGGCCTCGGCGATTTCAACGGTGTGGTCCGCTTCCGCAACCACTTCCTCGACAGATTCACTGGTGTCCAGCGTTGCCTCGTCAGCCTTTTCAGGCGCCGCACAGGCTGCAATCATGAAACTCAGCGCGATGGCGCTGGTCGTTAAGGTCAGGCGTTTCATAGGGTCGGTTCCTCATCCTTGGTTGCGGATGAAACAATCTCGAACCGGCGGCGCCGTCAACGCCTAAGTGTCAGGAATCGGGCGCGCGGGTTTTCAGAGCCAAGGCATGCAGTTCGCCGCCCATTGTGCCCTTGAGGGCCGAGTAAACCAGCTGATGCTGTTTCACGCGCGGCAGGCCGGCAAACTGGCTGCTCACAATCTCCGCCTGCCAGTGATTGTCATCGCCGGCGAGGTCGGTCAGCGTGATCTCCGCTTCCGGGAAAGCGTCGGTGAGGTAACCGATCAGTGTCTCGCGTGACATGGCCATGGGCAATTCCTTCCAGTTTCCAGGCAGAACTGGCTTTATCCACCTGCGACGTCAAGCATCTGCCTGACCTGATTGTGACATCAGAGGACCAATCCTAAGATGTTGATCGCAAAAGAAACTGCCGGATTCCTGACATGACCAAGATGCGCGCCTTCATTCTCGCGGAGTTCCTGTTCGCCCTGACCGTTATTGCGGGTGTGCTGCTCTATCTGAACCGGGGCGACGATGCACCGGAATCGCTGGCGCAGTATCACACCACCTATATCGACGGCCCGGCCATGCTGAACCTGACAGAGACTCTGTCTTCAGATGCGCTGCAGGGCCGCGAGACCGGCACTGAGGGCAATGCCGCCGCGCGGGGGTTCATCCTGAAACGGTTCGAGACGATCGGGCTGCGGCGCGTGGGCGCCACCTATGAACACGCCTTTCCGATCCTGCCGGAGCAGGGCGAAGGCGAGAAGGCCCCGTCAGAAGGCGTGAACCTTCTGGGCTGGATCGCCGGCAAGACGCCGGGCAAAGGGCCAATGCTGATCGTGTCGGCGCATTACGATCACCTCGGAATCCGGGACGGCGAGATCTACAACGGCGCGGACGACAATGCGTCGGGTGTGGCGGCGCTGATCGGTGTGGCAGAATATTTCGAGCACCATCCCCCGGAGCATGACATCTTGTTCGCTGCGCTGGACGCAGAGGAGAAGGGCTTTCTCGGCGCGAGGGCACTGGTTGCGTCCGGCCTGATCGACCTTGGCCGCGCGGCGCTCAATATCAATTTCGACATGGTCAGCCGCTCCGAAGCGGGTGAGCTGTATGTGGCCGGGACGACGCCGTATCCCCAGCTGAAGCCCATGATGGAAGACCTGGCCGCGCAGGCTCCGGTCGCCCTGCTGACGGGGCATGACTCTCCGGACCTCGGCCATGATGACTGGACGGCGCAGTCGGATCATGTGGCCTTTCATGAAGTGGGCATCCCCTTTCTCTATTTCGGAGTGGAGGACCATGCGGGCTATCACGATCCCACGGATGATTATGTGAACCTCACGCATGATTTCTTCGTACGGGCCGGGGACACATTGGTCATGGCGGTCGAGGCCGGCGACCAGTGGATCGGTCAGGTAGACCCATAAACAATTGATCCTTTCAATGACGATAATAACGAAACCAGCGCGCGAACGCGGTTGCGTTAGATGCGTTCCATCCGGACTGCTCTACGCCAGATTCGTGGCATGAAAAGCACACATCGAGACGCATAAATCCCTTTCTAAAACAACGGTAACGGTCATTAATCCGCATTAAGAATATGTGACTTTCCGGCAACTGCTGTGTGTTGCGGTTTTTTCATCGGAACGGACACAGTTCAGACACGGTTTCCTAGTGGTCTCGTCGAACTGGCGGGAGCTGAACACGTCTTTAAAGGAGACCACATGTTTAAATATTTTCTGATCGCATCCGCGGCTACGGGTCTGGCTGTTTCTGCACAGGCTCAGTCCTATGAGAGCGACACGGGCTTCTATCTGGATGGTGGCTACCAGTATCTGGAAATCGAACCCGATGGTGCAGAACAGGGCGTTGACACGAACGGCATTGCCGCACGTCTCGGCTACAAGTTCAACAACGTCTTCAGCATTGAAGGTGAACTGGCTTCGGGCATCGATGATGGCGAGTTCGACTACAACACTGATGAAGATGAATTCAACTTTGATGACAACAATGATGGTGACTTCAACGACCTGATCGCCGCTTCCGGTGATATCGGCCTGAACTATCTGGTTGGTGTGTTTGGTCGCGCTGATCTGCCGATCACTGATCGTCTGGATGTATTTGCTCGAGCTGGATACAGCTATATCGATCTTGATGCATCCCTCGCGACGCCAGGTGGAGCTGCGATCAACGTCGCTGATTCCGAGAACGGGCCAGCCGTGGGTGCAGGCTTGACCTACGCGCTCAACGAGAATTGGGAGTTGCGTGGTGATTACACCTACTATTCGTTCGAAGACGCTGACACGAATGGTGCAATGATTGGTGTGGGCTATAAATTCTAAGCCAAGCACACACTAATTGACAAGAATGCTCCTCCTGCAGAATGCGGGAGGGGCATTTTTTTATCAGTCTACAGAATCCATGTAGGTGGGCAGCCAGCCTTCATGGGCGTCCCGAAGCGCCCTCAGGAGGATCGTCTGTTCAGGATTGCCGACCACTTTGAACCTCACGACGTCTTCAGTGAAGAGCCCGACCTGTGTAACGTCCATGCCCGTCTCAGTCAGCTCGGCGCGAAAGATTTCTTCCTGGTCTGGTGAGACCGCCACCAAGTAGCGGTCATGGTCTTCGCCAAACAGATAGGCAGGCGTATTGTCTGCTGGCGCGAAGATTTCTGCCCCAAGACCGGACGCAAGACTCATCTCCGTCATCGCGCATGCCAAACCGCCGTCGCTCACATCATGCACAGCGCCGACACGGCCAGCTGCGACGAGACGAAGAATTTCTGTTGCGGTACGCACGGTGCGCTGAAGGTCCACCTTGGGAGGGGCGCAAAGATCGGAGCCCTTCAAGGACAGCACTTCACGGGCGTAAAGGCTTGCACCCAACTCACTCCCGAGCGGACCTATCATGAAGGCGAGGTCGCCATCCTGCGCGCCTTTCAGCGTCGCGACCTTGGAGAGGTCCTCGATCAGGCCGACACCACCGACCACTGGGGTGGGTGGAATGGCGACGCCGTCGGTCTCATTGTAGAGGCTGACATTGCCCGACACGACCGGGAAGTCGAGTTCACGGCAGGCTTCGGCCATGCCTTCAATGGCCTTGACGATATAGCCCATCGTGGCCGGCTTTTCCGGATTGCCGAAATTGAGATTGTCGGTAATCGCAATCGGCATCGCCCCGACGGCGGACAAATTGCGATAGGCTTCGGCCACCACGGCCTTGCCGCCTTCATACGGGTCTGCTGCCACATAATGTGGGTTGCAGTCCGAACAGATGGCCAACGCCTTGTTCGTGCCGTGGATGCGGACAATGGCGGCGTCGCCTTGCGACTGCGAGCTGTCGACCGTGTCGCCCATGACGTGGCGATCATATTGTTCCCAGATCCAGCGCTTGGAGGCCATGTCCGGACAGGACATCAGCTTCAGCAAGACATCGCCATAGTTTTCGGGCTCAGGATATTTGGACACGTCAAAAGGTGCGCGCTTCGGCGGCTCTGTCCACGGGCGGTCATAATTCGGCGCGTCATCGGCGAGCGGCGCAACCGGGATGTCGCAGACCGTATTGCCAAACTGCTTCAGCACGAGATGGCCCGTGTCCGTCGTCTCGCCAATCACTTCGGCGTCGAGGTCATATTTGTCGAAGATCGCTTTCGCGATTTCGATCTTGTCCGGATAGAGCACCATGAGCATCCGCTCCTGGCTTTCCGACAGCATGATCTCATAGGCGGTCATGCCTTCCTCGCGCTGGGGTACCTTGTCGAGGTCCATGACCACGCCGATGCCTTCGCCATGCTCGCCGCCACTGGCCGCCATTTCGACGGAAGATGAGGTGAGGCCTGCGGCGCCCATGTCCTGGATCGCCTGAATGGCATCAGTTGCCATCAGTTCGAGACAGGCTTCGATCAGCAGTTTCTCGGTGAAGGGGTCGCCGACCTGAACAGTCGGGCGCTTTTCCTCGTCGCCCTCGGAGAATTCGGCTGACGCCATGGTCGCGCCGTGGATGCCGTCGCGGCCGGTCTTGGAGCCGACATAGAAGATCGGATTGCCAGGCGTTGCGCCGCGCGCATAGAAAATCTTGTCCTGGTCTGCGAGGCCGACGGCCATCGCATTGACGAGGATGTTGCCATTATAGCCTTCGTCGAACTGGGTTTCCCCGGCCACGGTCGGCACGCCGACGCAATTGCCGTATCCGCCGATGCCGGCAACGACCCCGGCCACAAGGCTGCGGGTCTTGGGATGGTCCGGAGAACCGAAGCGCAGGGCGTTGACCAGCGCGATCGGCCGCGCGCCCATGGTGAATACATCCCGCAGAATACCGCCCACGCCCGTCGCCGCGCCCTGATAGGGCTCGATATAGGACGGGTGGTTGTGGCTCTCCATCTTGAAGATCGCGGCCTGTCCGTCGCCAATGTCGATCACGCCGGCATTCTCGCCGGGCCCCTGAATGACGCGGTCATTCTTGGTCGGGAATTTCGACAAATGGCGGCGTGAGGATTTGTAGGAGCAATGCTCGGACCACATCACCGAATAGATTCCGAGTTCGACGAGGTTGGGATTGCGCCCAAGCCGCGTGACGAGGCGCTCCCATTCATCGGCCTTGATGCCATGTTCCAGGCCGGCAGTATCGTCCTGCTCGGCGGTGAGGTGGGCGAGGATCGCAGATGTGTCAGTCATGACCGGCGCTTTAGCGGCAATTGCCTCGAGTCGCCAGACTCTATTGCCGTTCCGGACAGGAAGTGGGCGAATTTGGTATCGTGAACAGGATTTAACGGAAACCGGACGGGAGGAATGGGCGTTTTAACAGCGGACGGGGAAGCTTTTTGAAAGGAGCTCGACCATGAGACACCTGTTATTGTTCGCCGCGCCTCTGGCGCTAGTGGCCTGTGGGGCAGAAATCAGCCAGCCAAGCGGCGACCCGATGCCAGCGCCGAAGCCGATTGCGTCGTCGGACAAGCCCGACCAGACTCAAAAACGCCCGGACAGACAGGTCACGGAACTGAGCGGAAGCTGGACAGAGGCCGAAAGCGCCAATGGCCAGCGCCTTGACTACACTTCGGAAGACGGGATTGTCGCCGTGTCACTGACTTGCCAGCAGCCGGACGCCTTTTCGGGCGAGGGCGGCGCCAATGCGCTGGTCCTGCGCCGTACATTTGAGGATGACGAAGCGCCGAACCAGATTGGCGTGCTCACCTCGGCCGGGAATGGCGCCATCACGGCCCAGCTCGACGAGGAAACGGGGGAAGTGACCGGCATCTTCGATACGCGCTCCCAGGCCGCGCGTGCCCTGGCCAATGGCAAGGGCAATCTGCGCCTTGTGGCCGGTCAGAGCGAATATGTCGTGCCAACAGATGGCCGGGTCGAACAATTGGTGGAATCCTGCCGTCCGCCAATCGAGGCCGTTCTTGAAGGTGAAGCCGAGGCGGATGCCGATGCTGAAGCTGATGAGCCCGACGACGAGACGTCCTCCGGCTCCTGATGCCCCCAAACAAGAACTGGCCCACATCGTGAGACGTGGGCCAGTCTTTTATTGGCTTGGGGTCACCCCTGAGAGTTCATGGGTGAGACCTATAGTTGCCTACCAGTTGTAGCTGGCGCGCATGTACAGGAACCGCCCGGCAAAGCCATACGGGCTCCGGCTCGAGTATGGGAAGATGCCGTTGAAGCTGAGACCATCCGGCGTCATCGTCGGATACTCATCCAGCAAATTGTCAGCCCCGATGCCAACACTGAATTGTTCCGACACGCGGAAATCGACAGAAGCGTCTAGGATCCAGTCGGCATCCAGCGTGAAGTCATTATCGGGATTGGATGACGGCACCAGCACTTCACCGAAGCGGGTTGCCCGAAGATTGAAGGCGGCCTGCTGGTAAGAATACTTGCCGTTCAGGATGAGCTTCGTTTCAGGGGCACTTTCTTCCATCGTCAGGATACGGTCGCGGCCAAACAGGGTCAGGCTCGGGATGACCGTATTTTCAGGAACGAACGTCACTTCCGTTTTGGAATAGTTGAACGCCGCGGACACGTCGAGCGTGCCCATTTCGCTGAAGTCAAAGCCATACTTCGTGACGATGTCGACACCCTTGGTCTCGGTCTCGATGCCATTCTGGAAGAACCGGACCCGCTGGACCCCGGTCACACCGGCATCTGCCAGCACGGCATCGACCTCTGTCCCGCCCAGGTTTTCCGTCAGGAAGATCTGGTCGTCGATATTGATCTGGTAGGCGTCGATGGTGACGAACCAGTCATTGGTCGGCGTCAGGACCGTACCCAGCGAGAAGCTGGTCGATTCTTCTGCGTCCAGCTGGCCGCCGCCCAGGGCGACCGAAGCGGGCGACGTGGCCGGGAATGTACCGACTTCGAATGGCACACCATCAATGAAATTGGTGGAGATGGCCGTGAAGTATTGCTGTTGAAGGCTCGGAGCACGGAAACCGGTCGCGACGGCGCCGCGAACAGCAACTTGGTCGGTGAAGTCGTACCGGCCGGCGAGCTTGCCGGTGACGGCATCCCCGAAGTCGGAATAGTCTTCATACCGCAAAGCAGCGGAGATAAGCGTCTTCTCGTTCGGCACCCATTCGACTTCACCATAGACGCTTGCGGCGTTCCGGCTTTCATCGACTTCGGATTCCGGGGTGAAGCCTGGGAACACCTGGCTACCGGCTGCGGCTGGGAAGGGGCCCTGAATGTAGGAGGCCTCTTCACCGGCGCCGATTTCAAAGCTTTCGTCACGATATTCCGCACCAAAGGCGAGCGAGGTTTCCCCCGGCAGCAGATTGTCGAACGTCTTCACGATATCGGCGTTGAGCGTGACCTGGTCGTAGGCCAGCGAACCGGCATCGAAAGAGGTCTGGCTGTCCGGGCCGAGCGAGGCGTTCAGGGAGTTCGTCACCGAATAGTCGAGTTCGTTCGATCCATAGACCGCGCTGACATCATAATCCCAGCCGCCTGCTTCGCCGCGGACACCGCCACCGAGGCTGTAATCGGAAACGTCGCCACCAATGACCGGAAGATAGCCGCCCGGATAGATTTCGGGTACGTTGCGGGAATCCGAAGCGCGGCGATAGAAGCCGGGGCTTTCTGCTTCCCGCTCCTGAACTCCTCCGAAGGCGTAGAGTTCGACACCATTGTTCAGCGTGTAGCCGGAGTTGAGGAAGAAGTTGATATTCTCCATGCGGCCATTGCCATAGACATGGTTCAGGCGGTCGAAGCTGCGCTCAGCTTCCGCATAGGCCGGATCATCCGGGAATTGCTGGCGCGGATCGATACCGGCCCGGTTGCTGCGCTGACGCAGCGAGTATTCGCCGGACACGGTCAGGAAGCCGTTTTCGCCGAGACCAAAGCCAGCCCAACCGCCGACATTTGTCGTCTGCCCATCGACTTCGCTGCGGTTCAGACCTTCGGGATCGGTGACATGTGCGCCGTAACGGATGTTCACGCCGCCGCCATGATCGGCTTCGCGCAGGATGACGTTGATCACGCCCGCGATCGCATCGGAGCCATACTGGGCCGACGCGCCATCACGCAGGACCTGAACGTTGCCGATAGCGCTGGTCGGGATCGAGTTGAGGTCGACGGCGGCAGAGCCACGGCCGACAGAGCCATTGATGTTCACGAGCGCCGTGATGTGGCGGCGCTTGCCGTTGACGAGAACCAGCGTCTGGTCGGGCGACAGGCCGCGAAGCGTGGCTGGGCGGATGATGTCCGTGCCGTCATTGATGGCCGTCTGGTTGAAGTTGAAGCTCGGAACGGTCGTGCTGAGAATCTGGTTCAGCTCGACCCGGCCAGTTTCGGTCAGTTCCGCGACCGGGAAAACGTCTACCGGAACAGCCGTTTCCAGCGCTGTCCGGTTAGCGGTCCGGGTCCCGGTGACAACGACTTCGCTCTGTCGAAGTTCGCTGCCGGTGGCATCCGGCGTTTCCTGCGCGAATGCTGATGTAGATGCTGCAGTCACGGCGAGTGAGGACGCCGTGATGAGCAAGGTCCGCAATGTGGTCATCTGCGATTTACTCCTGATTGTGATTTTCGCCCCTCACGGCAAAAATAGTCCCCAATTTGGCTTATTACAGGCTTGTAACGAAAACTTTTGCCTCGAATCACAAAACTGACACGTTGTGTGACAGTGGGGTCACACTCACGTCGGGGAAGGGTGCGGAGGTCAGGCCGGTCTCGGTAAACCCGCACTCCGCAAGCCGGTTTGCAAGGTCTTTGTTTCGCATAAGAGCGATGCGGGTCCTGAGGGTAATCGAGGTTCGACCAGAGGGCTTACAGGCGGTCTTCCACAACAGAATCGATTCTCGCGAGGTGTTCCGCTTTCTGATTTTCAGGCAGGAACGAACCCGTAAAGCTGTTGCGGGCAAGCTGGATAATCTGCTCCGCAGACAGGTCCAGCGCCTCCGTGATCGCCTCGTAATTCTTGCCGATATAGCCGCCGAAATAGGCCGGGTCGTCGGAATTCACGCAGACATGCAGCCCTTCTTCCAGCTGTCGCTTCACGGGGCTCTTGCGCAAATCGTCGAGCACGCAGAGCGACAAGTTCGAGAGCGGACAATTGGTCAGCGGGGTCTGGGTATCCCGCAGCACTTCGATCAGCGCCGGATCTTCCATCGCGCGGTTGCCATGGTCGATCCGGTCGGCACCGATATCCAGCAGGGCCTCCCGCACATATTCCGGCGGGCCTTCCTCACCGGCATGCAGGCAGAGCTTGAAACCAAGCTCCCGGCAGCGCGCGAACAGTTTCTGGAATTTCGCGGGCGGATGCCCGACTTCTGAACTGTCGAGGCCCACGCCGACAAAATGCTCATGCCAGGGGGCAGATTCTTCCAGCAGGGCGAACCCATCCTCCTCGCTCAGATGGCGCAGGAAGCTCATGATGAGTTCGGATGTGATGCCGAGTTCTTCCTCGCCACGCTTCAGCGCTGAAATAATGCCATCCGCGACCGTGCCGAACGCCACGCCGCGCTCTGTATGCGCCTGCGGATCGAAGAACATTTCGACATGAACGACATTGTCTTCCTTGGCGCGCTTCAGATACGCGAAAGTCATGTCGTGGAAGTCCTGCTCGGTGCGCAGCACATTCATGCCCTGATAGTAGAGGTCCAGAAATTCCTGGAGATTGCTGAAGTCATAGGCCGCCTTGGCCTCTTCCAGCGTCTTGAACGGAATCTCGATCTTGTTGCGCTCGGCCAGCGCCATCATCATTTCCGGCTCGAAGCTGCCTTCGATATGAAGGTGAAGCTCGGCCTTGGGCAGGCGGGCGATGAGATCTTTGTGGGCTGTCATTGAAAGCCTCCTGTCAGGATGGCTCCATTGAGCCGGATCAGGCTGCCGAGAGCAAGCTCTCGAACACACCGAGACCGTCGGTGCCGCCTTCATGCCCGCCAATGGCGCGCTCTGGGTGGGGCATCATGCCGAGGATGCGGCCATTCTCGCTGAGAATGCCGGCAATGTCGCGCGCCGAGCCGTTCGGGTTCTGGCCGCTGGCATAGCGGAAGGCCACGCGGCCTTCGCCTTCCAACGCATTGAGCGTGGTGTCGTCGGCGAAATAGTTGCCGTCATGATGCGCGACCGGGATCACCACGTCCGATGCGCCGGAATAGGCGCTCGTATAGGCCGTGTTCGTCGACTCGATCTTCAGGGCTTGCGGGCGGCAGACAAAGTGGAGCGAGGCATTGCGCATCAGCGCGCCGGGCAGCAGGCCCGTTTCGCAGAGGATCTGGAACCCATTGCAGACGCCGAGGACATAACCGCCGCGTTCGGCATGGGCGTGCAGCTGAGAGATTACCGGAGAATTGCCGGCCATCGCGCCGCAGCGCAGGTAATCGCCATAGGAGAAGCCGCCAGGGACCATGACGAGGTCGGTGCCGTCGGGGATCGTGCCATCCTTGTGCCAGACCATGGCTGGCGCCTGGCCGGTGACCTTGGCGAGGGCATCCTGCGCGTCGCGGTCACAGTTCGATCCGGGGAAGACAATCACAGCGGTTTTCATGCGCAGGCCTTTAGCAGGGAGTCGGGGGAAAAGGGAACAGTCATTTGCGGTTGGGGCAGGTCATTCGCGCCGAAATGCATATGCGGGCGTGTTCCATCTTGCCGAATGCCCGCTTCAGACACATTGTCCGCGCCATCAACCTTCATGGGAGTGACCAGATGAAGAAACTCATGGCTGCCGCGCTCGCGCTCTCGATGCTGCCGCTCGTTTCCGCATGCAACACGGTCGAAGGCGTTGGCCGGGACGTTCAGGCAGGCGGTGAAATCGTCTCTGAAACCGCACGGGACGTAAAGGACAAGATGTCCAAATAGGCAGGCAGGAAATCCTGTTTTCCCAAAAGAAGAGGCCCCGGCAGCTTGCCGGGGCCTCTTGTGTTTTTGCAATCCGGTCAGGCGGCTAGCGCTGGTCCATCGGGACGTAGTCGCGCATGGCGGCGCCGGTATAGATCTGGCGCGGACGGCCGATGCGCTGGGTCGGGTCGACCAGCATCTCGTTGAGCTGGGCAATCCAGCCAACCGTACGGGCCAGCGAGAACAGGACGGTGAACATCTGCTTCGGGAAGCCGATCGCGTCGAGAATGATGCCGGAGTAGAAGTCGACATTCGGGTAGAGTTTCTTCTCGGCGAAGTATTCGTCTTCCAGCGCGATGCGCTCCAGCTCCATGGCGACTTTCAGGATCGGCTGATCGCGGAGGCCGAGCAGGTCCAGCACTTCGTGTGCGGATTCCCGCATCACGGTCGCGCGCGGATCGTAGTTCTTGTAGACGCGGTGCCCGAAGCCCATCAGGCGGAACGGGTCAGACTTGTCTTTCGCCTTCTCGATATATTCCGGGATGCGGTCCACGCTGCCGATTTCGTGCAGCATGTTGAGGCAGGCCTCATTGGCGCCGCCATGGCTCGGGCCCCAGAGACAGGCAACCCCGGCGGCCACGGCCGCGAATGGGTGCGCGCCCGACGAGCCGGCAAGACGTACGGTCGAGGTCGAGGCATTCTGCTCGTGATCGGCGTGCAGGATGAAGAAGCGGTCCATTGCTTTCGCAATCTTCGGATCGACCTTGTAGTCTTCGGCAGAGACCGAGAAGCACATGCTGAGGAAGTTCTCGGCATAGGACAGCTCGTTACGTGGATCGACGAATTTCTGGCCCATATTGTACTTCAGGATGCGGGCACAAAGCGTCGGCATCTTGGCGATCAGGCGGATCGAGGCGAGGCGGCGTTCTTCGGGATCTTCGCTGTCCATGGCGCCGGGATAGAAGGACGCCATTGCGCCGACCGTGCCGGTCAGCATGGCCATCGGATGGCTGTCACGGCGGAAGCCTTCGAAGAAGCGGTCCATCTGGGTGTGGAGCAGGGTGTGCTGCTTGATCTCGTCATTGAAGCTGTCGAGTTCTGCCTTGGACGGCAGTTCGCCGTTCAGGATCAGGTGGCAGACTTCCGGGAAGGTTGCTTGCGCAGCCAGCTGGCCAATCGGATAGCCGCGGTGCAGCAGGACGCCTTCTTCCCCGTCAATGAACGTGATCTGGCTTTCACAGCTCGCCGTGGAGGTGAACCCCGGATCAAAGGTGAACTGGCCGGATTGCGCGTAGAATTTGCGCACATCCATGACGTTCGGCCCATGCGTACCGGACAGGACGGGCATGTCATACGATTTGCCGTCAATTTCAATCTTCGCTGTACCAGCGTTTTTGGTCTTATTTTCCATCAGCTCTAGCCCTTCCAAGTCTTGTTTCGTCCAGCGCGGCCTGGGGTCAATCCCGGTCCAGCGCAGTTTGATCTTCAATTCGTCCCAGCGTTTCGTCTTTGCCCAGCCATTCGAGGACCGGAGCAATATCTGGCGCAGGCAAGCCGCCCGTCAGCGCAGCTCGGAGCGGTTGACCTACCTGTCCCATGGAGAGGTCTCGGTCAGCGCAATAGGAACTTATAACGTGCGATATAGTTTCTGCGGTCCATTGGCGCAATTGCTGCAGTTCGTCGCGCAGACCGACGAGCCGGTCAAGTCCTTCTTCGGACAGGGATTTGCGTGCTTTCTTGTTCATCTGGATCGGCCGGATATCCCTGAGGAAGGCAAAAGCCGCCGCAAGCTCCGGAAGCGTCGTGCCGCGATCCTTCATTCCGGGCAGTGCGGCGCGAATGCGCGCGGTCTCCGCCTCGGTCAGAGGGGCCTCGGCTTCCAGCAAGGGCTTGAGCAGGCTGAACAGGCGCTCGTCGTCCGCCAGACGGATGAAATGGGCATTGATCTGGCCCAGTTTCTCGAGGTCCAGCCGGGCCGGGGCCTTGTTGATGCCGCCGATGTCGAACAGGGCAATGGCTTCGTCTTCGGTGAAGATTTCCTGGTCGCCATGGCTCCAGCCAAGGCGGAGGAGATAGGCTTTCATGGCTTCCGGCAGATAGCCCATGTCGCGATAGGCCAGCGTCGAGAGCGCGCCGTGGCGCTTGGACAGTTTCGCCCCGTCCGGACCATGGATCAGGGAAACATGGGCAAATTTCGGAATGTCCCAGCCCATCGCCTCATAGATCGGGATCTGGCGGAAGGCATTGCGGAGATGGTCATCGCCGCGGATCACATGCGTCACGCCCATATCATGGTCATCGACCACGACGGCCAGCATATAGGTCGGCGTGCCGTCGGCGCGCAGCAGGATCATGTCGTCCAGTTCGCTGGCCTGAATGGTCACGCGGCCCTGTACGCCATCCTCCAGCACCCGGTCGCCGCCATCCGGCGCGCGCAGGCGGACCGTATAGGGGGCATCCTCTGAAGGCGCCGCCGCGCCATCGCGCCAGGGCGAACGATAGGGGGCGAGCAGCTCATTGGCTTCGGCCAGCAGGGCGGTTTTCTCATCCTCGGAAATGCCTTCGGCCTTGGCAGCCTGACGCTTTTCCTCGCCAAGGTCGCGGCGCGCCTGCAGTTCTTCCGGCGTGGCATAGCAGCGGAAAGCGGTGCCACGGGCGATCATGTCGAGGGCGATTTCGGTGTGGCGGGCGGCCTGGTCAAACTGCATGACCGGCGGGGCATCCGGCGTCAGGCCGAGCCACTCCATGCCTTCCAGAATGGCGGCGGTGGCCTCATCGGTAGAGCGGGCGCGGTCGGTATCCTCGATCCGCAGAAGAAACTTCCCGTTGTGCCGTTTCGCGAAGAGGTAGTTGAAAAGTGCCGTCCTTGCCCCTCCAATGTGCAGCATGCCGGTGGGAGAGGGGGCAAATCGCGTGGTGACGCTCATAGGACAGGCAGGCTCCGGTTGATGGTCGCGGGTGAGGCTCTTGCGCCGCAGAAACACAACTCCCCAGCCAATGGCAAGGGGCGGGCCTCGCATGATGCAGTGCAGCCCCGCCAAATCTGGTCGATTGCGGCCGTGGATGCCCAGCCCTTGCTGCTGGCCTTTGCCATGGCGGGCGGGGCCGCAGCCTATTTCGTGGCGCCTTCTGAGCCCCCATTCTGGCTCGTCCTGTTGGCGCCATTTGCCTGCGTCGGCGGGATCGCGCTGGGCCGCCGGATGCGCCTGCCCTCCGCCTTGCAGCTTGCGGCATGGCTTGCGTTCGGGGTTGCGCTTGGCATGTGTGCGGCGTCCGTGCGGGCCCGGCTCGTGGCGGCGCCCGTGATCGCCAATGAGACCGGCCCCGTCATGGTCGAAGGCTGGCTGTCGGAAGTCGAGACGGGCTCCAAAGGGCCGCGTTTGCGCATTGAAGTCCATGCCATTGCCGGGCTCACGCCCGATGCCACGCCGAAGCTTGTGCGGCTGACGCATCGCTCGCGGCTTGAGGTCTCGTCCGGCCGGTTCGTGCGCTGCTGGGCCGTGCTGAGGCCGCCGCCTTCGCCAAGCATGGCGGGCGAATATGATTTCCGTCGGCAGGCCTGGTTCGACCAGTTGGGCGGCGTCGGCTATGTGCAGGGGCGCTGCCGGGGCGGCGCGCTTGGCGCGCCAGACGGTGTGATTGCCGATGTCCGGATGAAAGTGGCCGCCTTCCGGCGGAGACTGGCGGCGCATGTGAATGTCGCGGCGGGCCAGCGCGCGGGTGGCTTCGCGGCGGCGCTGGTCTCGGGCGACCGCAGCTATATGCGCGTCGAGGACCAGGTTGCGCTGCGTAATTCCGGCCTCGCACATTTGCTGGCGATTTCCGGACTCCATATGGCGATTGTTGGCGGGCTGGTCTTCTACCTGATGCGGCGATTGCTGGCCTGTATCGAGCCGCTGGCCCTACGGGTGCCGGTGCAGAAGCCGGCGGCGGTCATCGCGCTGGGGGCGAGCCTTGCCTATCTCGTGATTTCCGGGGCGGGCGTCTCGACCCAGCGGGCCTTCATCATGCTGGCCGTGGTCTTCGGCGCGGTCCTGTTTGACCGTGCGGCGCTCAGCCTGCGCTCCTTTGCGATTGCGATGATCCTCGTGATCCTGCTGCAGCCGGAGAGCGTCATGACACCCGGCTTCCAGATGTCGTTCGCGGCCTCCGGCGCGCTGATCGCGACCTATGAAGCCTGGACCGCGCGCCGGTCAGCCTCGGACCGGGTGATGGGCGGGGTCAGCTATAGCTGGGCGTCGCTGGCCGTGACGTCCCTGGTCGCAGGCACGGCGACGGCGCCCTATGCGCTCTATCATTTTGACCGGCTGGCAGGGCTGGGCCTGCTGGCCAATCTCGCCGCCATGCCGGTCATCACCTTTGTCACCGCACCGGCGGCGGCCGCAGCCCTGATCCTGACGCCGTTTGGGTATGGGGATCTCGGCCTGCGCGTCTTCGGCTATTCGCTGGAAGCCATTCTCTGGATCGCGGAGACCTGTACCGAACAGGCGCCGAGCGCGCTGTCGCCGGGCAAGCAGATGCCGGGTGGCTCGCTGGTTCTGTTCAGCGCCGCGTTGGCGCTGGCCGTGATTGCGCGGGGGCTTTGGCGCTGGGCGATGGCTCTGGCGCTCAGCGGGCCTGCCATCTGGCTCTGGATCGCTGCGCCGGCGATGGCGCTGCACTGGTCGGCCTCGGGCGATCTGTTCCTGCGGCTGGCAGGCGGTGTGGTGCACAAGATCAGCTATGTCGATGGGGACGGCCTGTCGCCCATGCGGTTCAGCACGCTGGACCCGTCGGGGCTGTGTTCTGACTGGCCGTGTGTTCTGGACAGCGAGATCGGGCGGATTGCGTTGCGCCACCCTGATCTGGAGCCTGGGGCCTGCTATCTGGCGTCCGATGTGGCGTATGAGTTGATCCCGCTTGGGGACCCCCGCCCGGACAGGCGGACTGCCAGCTGCGCCCAGCCGGTCTACTGGTTAGACGTGCTCCGGCAGGGCGGGGTCACGCTCAACACGGAGGGCGCGACATCAAAAAAGGCCGCGCCCTGTGAGGCGCGGCCCTGGAAACCTTGCGGTGTGAAAACCGATCAGTCGTAGCGGCGGATAAGCGCGACGAGGCGCCCCTGCACCTGAACGCGGTCTGGCCCGAAGATGCGGGTCTCGAAAGCCGGGTTGGCCGCTTCGAGCGCGACCGAGGCGCCTTTGCGACGCAGGCGTTTCAGCGTGGCCTCTTCCCCATCAATCAGGGCGACGACAATGTCACCCGTATTGGCCGTGTCGGTGCGGCGGCAGACGACGATGTCGCCTTCGAGGATGCCCGCATCGATCATGGAATCGCCCTGGACTTCGAGGGCGAAATGCTCGTCGCCATCGGCCAGGCCGTCGGGCGCGTTGACGTGGCCATTGTCCTGCTGGATCGCGGAGATCGGCAGGCCGGCAGCGATACGGCCGATCAGGGGCACCGTATGCGAGGTCGGCGCGGAGGCAGGCTTGCCGCTGGAGACGAGGGCCGGCTTGAACTCCTTGCGGCCGCGCGGCGCGCCCGGCGTGACCGATTCCGGCAGTTTCAGCACTTCAAGAGCGCGGGCCCGGTGCGCAAGGCGCCGGATGAACCCGCGCTCTTCAAGCGCTGTGATAAGACGGTGGATGCCGGATTTGGACGCCAGATTCAGCGCATCCTTCATCTCGTCAAAGGATGGCGAAACGCCGGTTTCCTGAATGCGCTCATTGATAAAGAGCAGCAATTCCTTTTGTTTACTCGTCAGCACGGGTGACTCCCTTCAGGCGAATCTCTGTTCACTTATGTTCTACATGTGTTCATGCTTCGGGTCAATTCGTGCCGGCTACCCTCATTTGTGTAACGCTTTTGTGGCGGTTTATGCCCATTTTCATAAGACTTTCGCCGATCAGGAAGCGTCTCGCGCCTGTTTTGCGCAATCTTTCAATGTTTTCCGGGGATGAGACGCCACTTTCGGAAATCAGGACCTTGTCGTCCGGCACAAGTGGCGCGAGGCGTTCGGTGGTGGCCAGATCAGTCACCATGCGCTTCAGATCGCGATTGTTGATGCCGATGAGCGGCGAGGGCAGGCGCAAGGCGCGCTCCAGCTCTTCCTCATTGTGGGTTTCGAGCAGGACATCCATGCCAAGCCCAAGCGCTGTGTCCGTCAGCTCGCTGGCCTGGGCGTCGCTGAGGCAGGCCATGATGACCAGCACGCAGTCGGCGCCGTGTACGCGGGATTCGATCACCTGATAGGGGTCGATCATGAAATCCTTGCGCAGCATGGGCAGGCCCACAGCGGAGCGGATCTGGGCGAAATCCTCCAGGTTGCCGCCAAAGCTCGGTCCATCCGTCAGGACAGAGAGGCAGGCGGCGCCGCCGGATTCGTATTCGCGGGCGATCTGGACAGGGTCCGCGCCGGGCAGGATATCCCCGGCCGACGGGCTCTTGCGCTTCAGCTCGCAGATCAGCGCGTTCTCATCGAGGCCGGCGATCATGGACATGGATTGGGCAAAGCCGCGCGGCGGGCTGGCCTCCGGCAGGCGTGATTCCAGCGCTGCCAGCGGGGTCTCGCGTCTGGCGGCGGCGACTTCATCGACCTTGTAGGCGATGATCCGATCAAGGGCAGTGCTCATTCCGGTTCCTGTCCGTTGGAGAGGTTGGCTAGCGCTCGCAGGGTCTGGGCAGCCTTGCCGCTGTCGATGGCCTCGGCGGCCATGGCGGCGCCCTGTTTGAGCGTGTCGGCCTTGCCATAGACATGCAGGCCGGCCGCCGCATTCAGTAGAACCACATCACGAAACGGGCCTTCCTGGCCGTCCAGCAAGTCTGTGATGGCGAGGGCATTGTCGTCCACGCCGGAGCCTTCCAGCGTTGAGAGCGGGCTCGTCTCCAGCCCCGCATCGGCGGGGGTCAGTTCGAATTCGTGGAGATCGTCGCCCGCCACTTCGCAGACCTTGGTCGTGCCAGCGATGGAAAGCTCGTCGATGCCGTCCAGGCCATGTACGACCCAGGCACGCTTGGTGCCGAGGCGCGACAGGGTTTCGGCCATCGGGCGCACCCATTCCGGCGCGAACACGCCCAGCACCTGGTATTCGGCGCCCGCCGGATTGCTGAGCGGGCCGAGCAGATTGAAAATGGTGCGGATGCCCAATTTGGCGCGGACCGGCGCGACATGGCGCATGGCGCTGTGATGGCTGCGCGCGAACATGAAGGCGACGCCGCACCCGTTCAGGCACTCAAGGAAGGTCTCTTCATCCATGTCGAGATTGACGCCGAGCGCTTCGAGCACGTCGGCCGAGCCGGTCTTGGGCGGCACCGAGCGATTGCCATGCTTGGCAACCCGTCCGCCCGCTGCCGCGATGACGATGGCGCTGGCGGTGGAGGTGTTCAGGCTCTTCCACGGCAGGCCGCCCGTACCGCACGTATCGAGGACCGGGCCTTCGACATGCACCTTGCGGGCGTGCTGGCGCATGATGCGGGCCCCGGCCGCGAGTTCATCTGCGGTTTCGCCGCGCACGGTCAGGCCCATCAGGAACGCGCCGATCTCTTCGGGGGCCGCTTCGCCGGACAGGAGCTTGTCGAACGCGCCCTCAAGGGTCGCGGCATCAAGAGGCTGTCGGCGCGCAATCGCCTGCAGGGCTGTGGTGAGACTGTCTGACTGCATGCTGGATCATCCGCATCTGGTTCGCGCCTGCATAGGGGGTCGGGGGGCTTGAGATCAAGTCTGGCGACGCCGCAGGCCGACATCCGCCATGAAAGCTTCCGACAGGCTACACGCAGACGTGATCGCGTTCGCAGGGGGTTTGCGCTAGGCTCGCCGGGCACGGGACATTCCAAGAGAAAACAGACTTACCCGAGGAGGAAACCATGAAATCCAATCTATTGCTCGCAGGCGTCGCCGGGCTTGCCTTGCTGGCTGCCTGCCAGACGGCCCCCGCCGAGGATGCGTCGGACAGCCTCACCGCTGAAGAGACGATTGAGGTGGAAGAGGTGATGGACGCCGAGGAGTCGATGGAAGTCGACCTGTCGTCGGACGCCGAGATGGCGGAAATGGCGGAGACCGCCGACGAAGCCATGGATGTGTCGGACTCGGTCGCGTTGGCCGCCGCGCTCGCGTCCCAGCCTGAGGATGTTCAGGCGCGCTATGATGCGCGCAATCCGGGGGCGACCCTGCAATTTTTCGGCATCGAGCCGGGCATGACCGTGGTCGAGGCGCTGCCGGGCGGGGGCTGGTATTCGAAAATCCTGCTGTCGTATCTCGGCCCTGAAGGCAAGCTGATCGGGGCGCACTATCCGGACGAGATGTGGATCCGCATCATTCCGGGCGCGGATGAGGCGCGCGTCGCAGGCATCCTGGCCGGGCTTGAAGGCTGGACCGAAACCGCAGAAGGCTGGGCCGGGGAGAGGGGCGCGAAGGTCTCCGACTACAAGCTGACGACCCTGCCAGACGAGACGGCCGGGACGGCGGACGCCGCCTTGTTCATCCGGGCGCTGCACAATCTCAACCGCACCGAGGCGGAACTCGGCACCTTCACAGATGCGATCGCCGAGACCTATCGCATCCTGAAGCCGGGCGGCGTGGTTGGCGTTGTCCAGCACCGCGCCTCTGAAGACACGCCGGACGCGTGGGCCGACGGCAATGCCGGCTATCTCAAGACGAGCTTCGTCGTGGACGCGTTCGAGGCGGCCGGGTTCGAGTTCGAGGAGTCGAGCGAGCTCAATGCCAACCCGGTCGATGATGCCGGTCCAGGCGACATTGTCTGGCGCCTGCCGCCCAGCTTCGCCACGACCGAGGAAGGCACGCCAGAGCGCGCGGCCATGGCGGAGATCGGCGAGTCTGACCGGATGACTTTGCGCTTCCGCAAGCCGGAATAGACGCCTTCATCTTCCAAATCGGGAGAGGGCCTTTCGGGGCCCTTTTTCGGGGGCGGCCGCAAGGCCCGTCAGGAACCGGACGCGCCCGCAGGCGTTGAACAGGAAAGCAAACAGGAGCCCCCCTAAATGACCCAACTCGCCGACAAGGATCTCACCGAAACCTTCTGGGACCGTATTGAAGATACGCGGACCGGAATGCTTGTGATCGATGGCCGCGCCGTGCCGATGTCCCATTATGTGGATGAGAACAAGCGGGATCTCTGGTTCATCACGGCCAAGGGCACCTATATGGCCGAGCACGCCAAGGGCGCGAACGCGCATTTTGTTCTGTGTAACGACAACAAAGGCCTGTATGCCAGCCTGTCCGGCCGCCTGACGGCGGAGATGAACAAGGAAAAGCTGGACGAATACTGGAGCTTCATCGCGGCAAGCTGGTATGAGGATGGCAAGCAGGATCCGGACGTCCTGCTCCTTAAGCTGTCGCTCGACACGGGCGAAGTCTGGACGTCAAAGGGCGGCCCGAAATTCTTCTATGAAATTGCCAAGGCCAATCTCACGGATGAGAAACCGGACATTGGCGAACATTTCGAAATCAGCTTCTAGAGCTTGTCGAGCCAATTCTTGAGCAGGGCGTGGCCGTGCTCGGTCAGGATGCTTTCCGGGTGGAATTGCACGCCATAGATCGGGCGCGTCTTGTGATGCAGGGCCATGACTTCGCCATCCTCGGTGAAGGCATCGGCAACCAGTATTTCCGGCAGGTCTTCCGGCCTCACGGCGAGGGAATGATAGCGCACGACCTGATAGGTTTCCGGCAGGCCGGCGAACAGATCGCCGCCTGTCTGGCGAATCTCTGACAATTTGCCATGACGGATTTCCTTGGCGGTGATGACCTCGCCGCCAAAGGCCTGTCCGATGGCTTGATGGCCGAGACAGACGCCGAGGATCGGCAAGCCTTCCGGTGCCTTCTGGATCAGCCCCACGCAGATCCCTGCCTCGTTCGGAGAGCAGGGGCCGGGGGAGAGCAGTACGCCATCCGCGCCGCTGGCGAGGGCTTCCTCGACCGTCATTTCGTCATTGCGAACCACGCGCGTCTCGGCGCCCAGCTCTTCCAGGTAATGGACGAGATTCCAGGTGAAGCTGTCATAATTGTCGATGACGAGGATCTGCTTCTTGGACGCGCTCATTGGTCAGGCTCATAGGCGGCGGCCAGTTCGGCAGCGCGGCGAAGCGCCCCTGCCTTGTGGACGGTTTCATCAAATTCGTATTGTGGCACGGAATCGAGCACGACCCCGCCGCCCGCCTGGATGTGCAGCTGGCCATCCTTCAGCACGGCGGTGCGCAGCGCGATACAGGTGTCGAGATCGCCATTCCAGCCGAAATAGCCGACTGCGCCGCCATAGATGCCGCGGCGGTGGCTCTCCATCTCATTGATGATCTGCATGGCCCGGATCTTCGGCGCGCCGGAGACGGTGCCCGCCGGGAAGCCTGCGAACAGCGCATCGACGCTGTCCAGGCCCTCGCGAAGGTCGCCTTCGACATGGCTGACAATGTGCATCACATGGGAATAGCGCTCGACGATGAACTGCTCTGTGACCGTCACGCTGCCATAGGCGGCGACGCGGCCCACATCATTGCGGCCAAGATCCAGCAGCATGAGGTGTTCGGCGATCTCCTTGGGATCATTCAGCAGGCTCTGGGCGCGGCGGGCATCCTCTTCATCGTCGCCACTGCGTGGGCGTGTGCCGGCGATCGGGCGGATGGCGACGCGGCCATCGCGGACCCGGACAAGGATTTCCGGGCTGGAGCCGACCAGGCTGACCGCGCCGAGATTCATGTGGAACATGAAGGCGGACGGGTTCAGGCGGCGGAGGGCCCGGTAATAGCTGATCGACCGGCGCGGGAAGGGCGCGGAGAAACGCTGGCTCGGCACGACCTGGAAGATGTCGCCGGCGCGGATATAGTCCTTGCAGGCTTCGACGATCTCGAAATAGCGCTCCTTGGACGTATTGGACTGAAGCTCCACCGGGGCGGACGGCTGGTCCTTGGGCGGCATCTGGGGCAGGCGCTCCAGTCGCGCCTCGACCTCATCCAGCAGGGTGTTGATCTCGGTTTCGTTGCCAGCCTCGACGCGGCCGATCAGCAGGATTTCCTGATAGATATGATCGAACACGATGACCACGCGCGGGATGACCAGCAGGGCTTCCGGCACATTCAGCATGTCCGGCTTGGTGATCTCGACCGGCTCGACATACTGGATCATGTCGTAGCCGACATACCCAAACGCTCCCGACGCCATCGGCGGCAGGTCTTCCTCGGCGCTGGCGCGGGCATCGCGGGCAAAGGCTTTCAGGGCTGCGACAGGTTCGGCATCGAGCGCCTTTGCGTCCGAGAAGTCAGCATCGCTGGCGGTCTCGGCCTTGCCATCAAGGATGCGGAACCAGCGATCCGGCTCCAGCCCGATGAAGGAATAGCGCCCGAGGCGTTCGCCGCCGGCAATCGACTCGAAGAGGAAGCTGCCGGGCGTTTCCGCGCCGAGCTTCAGCATCGCGGCAACCGGGGTCTCGATGTCCCCGATGCGCCGCCGGACGATCAGTTTCGCGTTGCTCATTGGTCTGACGTGATGGTGGCCTTGTAAGCTCTCAGCGCGCCCTGATTGGTGCGCAGCTTCGTGGCGCTGGCGACCTCTGTTTCCATCGCCTGGTTGAGATCATCCTGAAGCGAGCTGATGAGGCTGGAATTGGCCAGCGGGGACAGTTCGGCCATGTCGGCCCCATCTGGCGGCGTGATGGACGTGATCTGCATCACCATGACAGCGTTCCCGTCGCGGCTCGGGAAGGTGAAGACGTCGCCTTCCTTGCCACTGAAGACCGAGGTGATGGCCGCGTTCGGCAGGCCGGAGTCTGCGGCCGTGCGGCGGGTGATCGCTCCAAGCGGCGTTTCCACGACTTCACCGGCGGCGCGGGCTTCGGCCTCCAGCGTGCGCTCGCCGGATTCGATGCGATCCGTCAGGTCATCAAGGGCAGCCTGAACGCCGCTGGCTTCGCGCTGGCGCACGAGACCGGTGCGGACATCGTCGCGCAACTCCTCGAATTCCGGCGTGTAGCTCTCGATGATCCGGCGCGGCGAGGTCAGGTAGGTGGCCTCGCCTATGTCGGCGCGGTTGCTGGTTTCGCCCACAGGAATCTCGAATGCCTGCTGGAAGGCTTCGCCCGCATTGACCAGGCCGGCGAGCGGTGTGCCCTCACGGGTACGGCCAGACTGGTCGACCGGGGCATAAGTCATCAGCGGCACGCCGACTTCCTCGGCGATCTGGCTGAGCGGATAGCCGGCACCAATGGCGCGGTCGAGGGCTTCCATCTTGTCGAACAGCAGGACACCCGCACGCTCGCGGGCGAGCTGGTCACGGATCTCGTTCTCGACCTGCTCGAGCGGGAAGACCGCGCCGGGCTGGACGGAGACGAGCCGGGCGACCAGCCATTGGTCACCGCGCTCGCTGGGGCCGAACAGGGCGCCGCTCTGCTTGCCGGCGCCGAACATCGCTTCGGCCAGGGTCGGGTCGGTGACGCTCTGGCGGCGACCGGTCTTGGTCTCGCGGGAAGTCACGCCTTCAAGGCTGGCCGGGTCTGCCCCTGCCGCCAGCAGGCCAAAGGCGGTGCGCGCGGCTTCGCGGGTCGGGAACAGCAACTCGATATAGGTGCGGGTGTCCGGCTCGGAATAGCGGTCGGACTTGCTGGCCTCATAGACGGTCGCGACTTCCTGTTCGGTCACGGTGACCTGGGACAGGAAATCATCGGCCGACATGCGCAGCACGTCGATCATGCGGCGCTCGGGCTGTTTGAGGGCGTCGAGATTGTCGTCGTAATAGGCGCGGATTTCTTCCTCGGTCGGGGCGTCCGGTTCCGGCAGCGTGCTGGTGTCGAGGATGAACCAGCCGACATTGCGGGCCTCGCCGATATAGCGCGCCTGCAGCGAGGAGAGTGTCTTCGGCGGATAGATGGCGGCGGTCGCGCCGTCGCGCAGGGCTTTCATGGTCAGATCATCGGCCAGTTGCTGCTCGTAATCGGCCTGGCTGATACGGCTGCGGTAGAGGACATCCCGATAGGTATCGAGGTCCAGCGCGCCGGTCAGCGGGTTCTTGAAGGCGTCGATGTTCTTCAGCTCCTCGACCACGGCGTCCGTGGAGGGGCGCACGCCGATCGAGTCGGCATAGCCGAGCAGGGTGAGCTTGGCGGCTTCGAGCTGGAACACCTGGTCGATCACGCCCTGTTCGAGCAATTGCGGCTTGGTGACGGGCTCCTCGGCATCGGCATTGATGTTCCGGATCACGCTTTCGACGCGGCGGTCGAAGGTGGAAGGATCAAAGCTGCGGCTGCCGGCGGCGGCCATGTTGGAACCCAATCCGCCGCGAATCTGGGCGAACATCTGGTCCACACCCCAGAATGCCATCCCCGCGATGATGATCATGACAATAATCTTCCCGACGAAGGAATTCATCAGGCTTTTCATCAAGGCTAGCATATCGGCAGCGTCTTTCTGGCAGGTTGAGCGGTGGTCCAGTGCTTGCTAGGCGACCCCGTTAGGTCTTTCAAGATAGGGATAGCTTATGACCAGAACACTTATCGCCGGGAATTGGAAGATGAATGGCCTCAAGGCCAGCCTGGGGGAAATCCGCGATGCCGCAGCAGGCGTGGGGCGGGGCAAGGCCGGGGTCGAGGCCCTGCTATGTGTGCCGGCGACCCTGGTGTCCCTGGCTGCAGAGGCTGCGCATGGCTCTGCGCTGAAGGTCGGTGGCGAGACCTGTCATGACGCCGAAAGCGGCGCGCATACGGGCGATATCTCTGCGGAAATGCTGGCGGATGCCGGTGCGAGCCATGTGATTGTCGGCCATTCCGAGCGCCGGACCGATCATGGCGAGACCAATGAAATCGTCGCCGGTCAGGCCGCAGCCGCTCTGCGCGCGGGCCTGACGCCGATCATCTGCATTGGCGAGAGCCTGGGTCAGCGCAAGGCCGGGGAGACACTTGATTTTGTGTCGCACCAGATTGCCGGTTCGATCCCTGAAGGGGCCAAGGCCGAGGAAATTGTCATTGCCTATGAGCCAATCTGGGCCATCGGAACGGGCGAAGTGGCCAGCCCTGACCAGATCGACGAGGTCCATACCGCCATCCGCAGCCGCCTTGCGGAGCGATTCGGCGCGGACGGCGCGGCCCTCATCCCATTGCTCTATGGCGGCAGCATGAAGCCCGGAAATGCGGCCGAAATCCTTGAGGTCACGGACGTCAATGGCGGCCTAATTGGCGGCGCGAGCTTGAAGGCGGCGGATTTCCTCGCCATTTACGGCCAAGCAAAGTAACCAAAGACTGAACCCCAAGGCTTGGCTCCCGTGCGCAATGGCGATATGCGGGCCGCTTGATTTTACTGGAAACGCACCAGCCATGCAGAACGTCATTCTTGTAGTCCACATCATCGCCTGTCTCGTCATGACGGGACTGGTCCTCATCCAGAAATCCGAAGGCGGCGGCCTCGGCATCGGTGGTGGCGGCGGTGGCGGCGCAGGATCGCTGCTGTCGGGACGCGGCGCAGCCGGCGCCCTGGTACGCTCCACCATCATGTTTGGCGGCATCTTCTTCCTGACCAGTCTCGGCCTGACCACGCTGGCCAATCGCAACAATGACACGCGCACCGAAGTCGAACGCGCGCTGGGCGCTGATGATGATGGCGCGACCGGCCCGGTCGACCTGCTGGATCCGACGGCGCCGCTGCTGGAAGGCCAGGAAGGCCTGTCCACGCCTGCGACCCCGGCGCCGGAAACGACCGAGCCGGGCGAATTGATCGATCCCACGGCGGACCTGCCACCAGCTGAAACCGTGCCCGAGACCGAGCCGGAAACAGGTAATCCCCAGTAATTGCGCCGCGCAGGTGTATTCCCTGCGCCAATCCAAGCCGAATCACGGCATCAGGGTGATCCCATGATCCGCTATATTTTCATTACAGGCGGCGTGGTGTCCTCCCTTGGCAAGGGTATCGCTTCCGCCGCACTCGGTGCGTTGCTTCAGGCGCGTGGCTACAAGGTCCGCCTGCGCAAGCTCGATCCGTATCTCAATGTCGATCCCGGCACGATGAGTCCCCGCCAGCATGGCGAGGTCTATGTCACCGATGATGGCGCCGAGACCGATCTCGACCTCGGCCACTATGAGCGCTTCACCGGCGTCTCGGCCCGCCAGTCGGACAATATCACGACGGGGCGGATCTATAGCCGCATCATCGAGAAGGAACGGCGCGGGGATTATCTCGGCGCGACGATCCAGGTGATTCCGCACGTCACGAACGAGATCAAGGATTTCGTCCTGTCCGATCCGGGCGAGGATGTCGAATTCGTGCTCTGCGAGATCGGCGGCACGGTCGGCGACATCGAGGGCCTGCCTTTCTTCGAGGCGATCCGCCAGCTTGGCCAGGAACTCGGGCCGGAGCGCGCCTGTTTCATCCATCTGACGCTGCTGCCCTACATTCCGGCGGCCGGCGAGATGAAGACCAAGCCGACCCAGCACTCGGTGAAGGAGCTGCGCTCGATCGGTATCCAGCCGGATGTGCTGCTCTGCCGCTGTGACCGGCCGATCCCGGAAACCGAGAAGGGCAAGATTGCCAGCTTCTGTAATGTCCGCCTCTCCAGCGTGATCGAAGCGCGCGATGTGGGCCACATCTATGACGTGCCCGGCGCCTATCATGCCGAGGGGCTCGACAAGGAAGTCCTGTCGCATTTCCGCATCGAGGATGCCCCGGACCCGGACCTGTCCGGCTGGAGCGAGATTGCGCACACGACGCATCATCCGGACGGCAATGTCTGTATCGGCCTCGTCGGCAAATATACCGATGTGCCGGACGCCTACAAATCCGTTGCCGAGGCGCTGGCCCATGGCGGGCTCGCCAACAAGGTGAAGGTCGATATCCGCCTCATCAATTCCGAGGAATTCGATGATGAGGCCCGGCCGCTGGACATTCTGGAAGGCGTGCATGGCATCATCCTGCCGGGCGGCTTCGGGGAGCGTGGCGCACATGGCAAGATGCGGGCGGCCAGGTTTGCCCGCGAACGCAAGGTGCCGTGCTTCGGTATCTGTTACGGCATGCAGATGTCGGTGATCGAGGCGGCCCGCAACATGGCCGGCATCGAGGACGCCAACACGACCGAGAATGACCCGAAGACTGCGGCACCGCTGGTCGGCCTGATGGAAGAGTGGACCAGGGGCAATGAAAAGGTCGTGCGCGACGCCAATACCGACAAGGGCGGCACGATGCGCCTTGGCGCGTACCCCGCACGCCTCGTGCCGGGCAGCAAGGTCGCGGAAATCTATGGCACGCTCGACATCTCCGAACGCCACCGTCACCGCTATGAGGTCAATGCGGCCTATAAAGGCGCGCTGGAAAAGGCGGGCGGGCTGTTCTCCGGCCTGTCCCCGGATGGCAAGTTGCCGGAAATCTTCGAGCTTCCCGAGCATCCCTGGTTCATCGGCGTGCAGTATCACCCGGAGCTGAAATCGCGTCCGTTCGAACCACACCCGCTGTTTGCGAGCTTTATCGATGCGGCGGTCAAGCAGAGCCGGCTGGTTTAGGAATCTGAACCGATCTTGTCATCCCGGAAAGCGCGAAGCGCTTATCCGGGACCCAGCCGCCGCATCTGCTGCTCTCTCGAAAAACAGGAAGACAAACGGTCCCTGGGTCCCGGATATTTGCTGCGCAAATTCCGGGATGACAAGTATGGGGTGCTTGCGGAGCTACGCTCATCGGGTGTGACGCCGAGGGGGCAACCAGCGCCTCTATCCGGCGCGGAGGGTCCGGCCGGGTGCGAGTTTCCAAAAACAATCCGTTTCAGGACGAATTGAAGTGCGGCTGGACGGCGTGCGTTTCATCCTCGAGCAATCGGGCCGTTTCGCATTGCAGGCGTGTCAGCGGCCCGTGATGGAAGAGGCGCTTGCCGGCTTTCGCGATCAGTTGTCTGGCTTCGCCAAGGCTGCGGCGGATCTTTTCGATATAGAGGTCGCGGTGATCCATCGCATGGTCCAGGGCCATCAGCCGACGGACGAGGCGTCTGGCGGGCAGGATGTCGCTTGGGTATTTGTCATATTCATGGATGTCTGGGGCGTCATCCGCGTCGAGGAAGCGGATGCGCGGGCCGGTCCTGAAGACGGGCCTGGGCGGCTCTACATCCGGGCGCTGCGTGCGCGTCTCGAACAGGCGGAAGAGTGGCTGGCCGGAGCGGGCCACGTCTTGCGCGGTTTCTTGCGGGCGTGTCGGGCCTGAACCGGCGGTCTCTCGGGGGAAAGCGGGCAGGGCGCCCAGTTCGGCGGCGCAGAGATAGAGGCAGCGGCGCAGGGCCGGTTCGGCCTGGGCGAGGAAGCGCGACAGGCGGGAAATCGCGTGGCGCGGCAGGAGCGGTGTGTGCGGCGTCAGCCCGAGCCGCGCGCGCAACTGGATCACGCCGAGGCTGATGACGTTCAGCATCAGCCAGACGGCAGAGCGGATTTCCAATGAGGGGTCGTAGCGCATGTCGGACATGGGCTGAGGATGCGTGTCTGTGTCCGCTGGCGGATTGGATTTTGAGAGGGATTTGTTTTTGTTGAGGGTATTTCGGGTAAGTGCAGGATAGGTACACCTGTTTCCCCCCCTTGGGTCCCGGATAAGCGCGGCGCGCTTTCCGGTATGACAAGGTGTGAGGGAGTTCTAAGCCTTCGAGACCTGGAACTGGCCGACATTGATGCGGCCATCGGTGAAGCCGGCGTCGCAATAGGACAGGTAGAAATTCCACATGCGGCGGAAGGGCTCGTCGAAATCGAGTTTGGCGATCGTGTCCCAATTGGCATTGAAGTCGCGGGCCCATTCGCGGCAGGTGCGGGCATAATCCTGGCCGAAATAGGTGACGCCGTCATGCCGGAGGCCCGCCGTGTGGAATTCTTCCTTCAGCGCTGTCTCGCTGGGCAGCATGCCGCCCGGAAAGATGTGACGCTGGATGAAATCGACGCGCTTGCGGTATCGCGGGAACAGCTCGTCATCAATCGTGATGATCTGGAGCGCGGCCTTGCCGCCCTGTTTCAGGCTGTCGAAAATCTTGGCGAAATAGCTCGGCCAGTAGGATTCGCCGACCGCCTCGAACATTTCGATGGAGGCGACGCCATCATAGCTGCCCTGATGGTCGCGATAATCTTCGAGGCGGATCTCGACGCGCTCATTGAGGCCCTGTTTCTGCATCCGCTGCATGGCGAAATCGCGCTGGGAGGGCGAGATGGTCAGGCAGGTGACCTTGGCCCCGCGCTGCTTGGCGGCATATTCGGCAAAGCCGCCCCAGCCGCAGCCGATTTCGAGGATTTCCGAAGAGGGCCCGGCATTGATCCGGTCACAGATGTTCCGGTACTTGTTGTGCTGGCCTTGTTCGAGGCTCATGTTCGGGCTGTCGAAGATGGCCGAGGAATAGGTCATCGTCGGATCAAGCCAGAGGCTGTAGAAATCATTGCCCAGATCATAATGGGCCATGATGTTCTTCTTCGCGCCCTCGCGGGAATTGCGATTGAAGATGTGGCGAACCATGTTGACCCAGCGGACCAGTGCGCCGCCAACGGCCAGCTTGCCGATATTGTCGAAATTGGCGGAAAAGAAGCGCAGCACTTCGGTCAGGTCCGGCGTCGACCAGTCGCCATCCATATAGGCCTCGGCAAAGCCGACATCGCCGCCGGCCATGGCGCGTTTCACGAAGTCGTAATTGTGGACGATAATGGTGGCGTGCGGACCGGTATTGTCATGTCTGTATTCGAGCACGCGGTCGCCGGGCAAGGCAAAGGACACGCTGCCCTTCTGGGTATTGAGCAGCGCGAAGGCGGCCAGACGAAAGCTTGTCGGAACATCTTTCAGGTTCCGAATGGTCTGGGTGCTGGCTTTGATGACCTCGGTCATGCGGCATCCTTCCGGGTGTCAGACTTACTTATTTGCAAGGGTAAGGCAATCGTCGTTTCGGATTCTGGCGGGGCAGGCTTGCGGCGATAGGCGGCGCCGCGCAGCCAGATCTTCAGGGCCTGCCAGTGAATTCCGAGGGTGACGCCAAGGGTCGAGAGCGGATTGGTGAGCGCGAGTTTCAGCAAGTTCGCGCCGGTCGCGGGCCTGCGCCGGGCGGTGATATTGGCCATGTGCAGGCAGGTTTCGTCTTTCAGGCTTTCCACGACCACTCCCAGCTTCTCCTCCGGCGAACGCAGGGTGAAACGGTAGGTTCCGGTCACGTCGAAGAAAGGCGAGACATGGAAAGCCTTGGGCGCGGTATGCGCGTTGCGGCCGTCGCTGACGGCGGCGACATAGCAATGGGTCTCGCCGAACGTATTGTTGACCTCGTAGAGGATGCCGCGCAACTCGCCGTCCGGGCCGTAGCCATACCAGAGCGAAAGCGGCGCGAATTTGTAGAACAGATGGCGCGGAAAGGTGACGAGGCGGATCGCGCCGCCGTCCAGTGTGACGCCGGCCTTGGCGAGTTCGGCTTCGGCCCAGGGGCGTAGCGGCGCGTCTTTCTGTTTGGGGCCGTGGTCTTCACTGCGGAAGGAAAACAGGCCCGGCGCGTTGACGCTGAACAGGGCAGAGATGGCCGCGGCCTCGTCCAGCCGGTCAATGTCGAGATCAATCAGGACAAGATCATAGGCAAAGCGCCGCTCGAAAGGCTGGTAGCGCACATGCACGGTCTGGCCTGTCCAGAGGCTGAGGGCCGGCTGTTGGTGCGGGGCGGTCAAACCAGCGCCTCGGCGGCAATTTCCATCCGGCGGGCCTTGCGGGCCGGGCGGGCGATCTCGACGCCTTCAGCCGTCCACGGCACGGCGCCGCCAAGGGAGAGCGCAGGAGAGAGACCGGATTTCAGGCCATCCTCATGGAAGCCGCGGCCCATCCATGCCCCGGCGATCCAGAGCCCGTCCTGGCCCTGGATGCGCTTCAGGCCGCGCACGGCCGCTTCGGCGGCAGCGTCGAATTGCGGGTGGTCGAATTCGTATTCGAGGAAGGTGAGGTCTTCGCGCGGGGGCGTGTCGGGGTTGAGCGTGATGAAAAGCGGGCGGTCATCGGGCAGGCCCTGCAAGCGGTTCATCCAATAGGTGAGGCAGATGTCGCCGCTCTCCTGTTTCAGCACGTTCCAGCTGGCCCACGCGGCCTTGCGGGACGGCATCAGGGCCGGGTCGCGGTGGAGGTAGATGCGGTTCGGCCGGTAGCGGACCGAGCGGAGCAGGAAGGCCTGGTCGTCGAAATGTTCCTCGGTCAGGCGCAGGGCCTGGTCGGAATGGGTGGCGAGGATGACATCGTCAAAGAGTTCGCGGCGGCCATCCGTGGTGACGAGGGCGACCCGGTCGCCGAAGGGAAAGAGGCGCTCCACCCCGGTCCCGAGGCGGAGCCGGTCGCCCAGTTCGGCCGCGACGCGGCGGACATAATTCTCGCTGCCGCCGGTGACGGTGCGCCATTTCGGGCGCTCCTTGTGCATCAGGCGGTGATTGTCGAAGAAGTGGAAGAAGCTGCTCGCCGGATAGTGGAGCATCTTGGCTTCGCAGGTCGACCAGATGGCCGCGCCCATTGGCAGGATATAGTTCGTGCGGAAGTCCGTATCGAAATCATGCCGGTCAAGCCAGGCACCGAGCGTGGTGTCCCGGATGGCGTCATTTGCCAGCTCCTGCCGGGCAATGTCGTTGAAGCGCAGGATGGTGCGCCAGAAACGGTGGAAGGCAGGATTGAGCAGGTTCCGGCGCTGGGCGAAGATGCCTTTCAGCGTGGACGCCCATTCCCAGCCCTTCGGATCGGAGACGGCAAAGCTCATGTCGGACGCCTGCGTCTCGACGCCGAGCGCGTCGAAAAAGCCGATCAGGTTCGGATAATTCAACGCATTGTAGACGATGAAGCCAAGGTCCACCGCCGTTTCATGACCGTCATAATCGAACACATGCGTGCATGCGTGCCCCCCGGCCCGGCCTGATTGTTCATAGAGTGTTACGTGTGCGGAATTGCGCAGCGCCCATGCGGCGCCCAGCCCTGAAATTCCCGATCCAATGACAGCGATACGTTTCATGCGGCGTCTCTTTTTTCTTTCAGCGTGTCATAGGCGTCCAGCGCGCGGGCGCGGGCACCGGAATGGTCGACAATAGGTTTGGGGTAGGTCTTGCCGAGCGTGATGCCGGCTTTCCTGAGGGTGGAATCATCGGCCTCCCACGGGGCGTGGAGGTATTTGTCCGGCAAATCTTTCAGCTCCGGGCAGAAGCGGCGGACATAGGCGCCGGTCTCGTCGAACTTGCTGCCCTGGCTGATCGGGTTGAAGACCCGGAAATAGGGGGCCGCATCGGCGCCGGAGCCGGCGGTCCATTGCCAGCTGGCGGCATTGTTGGCGGGGTCGGCGTCGACCAGCGTGTCCCAGAACCACGCCTCGCCCTGTTGCCAGGGCAGGAGCAGGTGCTTGGTCAGGAAGGAGGCGACAATCATCCGTACCCGGTTGTGCATCCAGCCGGTCTGCCAGAGCTGGCGCATGCCGGCATCGACCATCGGGTAGCCGGTCTGGCCTTTGGTCCATGCCTCGAAAGCCGCCTTGTCCGTGCGCCACGGCATGAAGTCGAAGGCGGTGTTGTAATTCTCGGAAGCGAGGTCCGGATTGTAGAAGAGGAGCGTATGGGAGAATTCCCGCCAGCCGATTTCGGACAGGAAATTGTGTCCGTCCGTCTCGGGGACAGTCCCGGCCTCGATCCCGGCATGCACGGCGCGCCAAATCTGTAACGGGCCGATCTCGCCAAAGCGCAGATGTGGGGAGAGGCCGGACGTGGACGTGTCGAGGTCCGGGCGGTTGCGGTCCGCCTTGTAGCCCTTGATGGGGCCGTCGAGGAAGTCTTCGAGCCGGGCGATGGCGCCGTCTTCGCCGGGGGTCCACTCGTCAAAGCCGGTAGACCAGTCCGGACGGGACGGGTGCAGGCCCCAATCGTCTAGCGCTTCGCTGTCGAGTTTTGGGCCGTTCAGTGTCGTCTGGCGACCATAGGTGTTGCGGGCGTGGAAATTGCTGCGCGCGGCGCGCCAATAGGGGGTGAAGACCTTGTAGTATCCGCCCGCATTGGTCTCGACCTGCCACGGCTCGTTGAGGAGGCGGGCATTGTAGCTGGAGACGTCAATGCCGCGCGTGGTGAGCGCGTCTTTGAGGTGGGCGTCGAGATCGCGTTCGGCCTTGTCATAGCGCCGGTTCCAGACCACGGCCTCTGCGCCGGTCTCTGCGATCACGGCATCCAGCACGTCTTCTGATCGGCCGGAACGGAAGGTCAGCTGCGCGCCAGCCTGCTGAATGCTGGCCGCCAGCGCGCGCAGGGATTTGTCGAGCCACCATTTCGAGGCGCCGCCGAGCGGGCGCAGGCCGGGCGTCTCTTCATCGAGGATATAGAGCAGCACGAGCGGGCGATGGGACGCGACCGCAGCCTGCAGGGCCGGATTGTCCGTCAGACGCAGGTCTTCGCGGAACCAGACGATGGCAGGCGCAGATTGTGACACAAGACCTCCGGGCAATGGTGAACGGCTTCTCTGTATCTACGCATGGGGGCGGGAAATGGATCATCAGGGGATGAGCCTTGGTCTTCCGCCATCCAGTTTCGGGCGGTATACCCCTTCGATGTTCTCAAGAATCAAACGCCCCAGCGGAGTGTAACCGATATGTCAGGCGCACATCTTCCGGGTCTCATCCATGCCGCTGCCGGCAAGCGCGTAGTCTGTGTTGGCGACGTCATGCTCGACCGGTTCATCTATGGCGGCGTGACGCGCATCTCGCCGGAAGCGCCAGTGCCGATCATGCGACGGACCCGCGAGGCGGCAATGCCGGGCGGCGCAGGCAATGTGGCACGCAACCTCGCCTCGCTGGGCCTGTCGGTGTCGCTGATCGGGGTTGTCGGCGATGATGGCGAGGGCCGGGAACTGGCCGCCTTGCTGGGCGATATTGAGGGCGTCGATGCCGATCTGATCGCGATGCGCGACCGCTCGACGACGCTGAAAACGCGGTTCGTGGCGGGGGGACAGCAGCTGCTGCGCGTCGATGCCGAAGATACGAGCCCTATCGGGCCGAGCCCCGAAGCCGAACTGATTGCCTCCATCGCCGACGAAGCCAGCCATGCCAGCGTGATTATCCTGTCGGATTATGCCAAGGGCGCGGTGACGGATGGCGTGATCGCGGCGGCGCTGGCGGCGGGTGACCAGTACGGCATTCCGGTGATTGCTGATCCGAAGGGGCTGGATTTCACGCGGTATGGCGCGGTGGACCTGATCAAGCCGAATGCCAGTGAACTGGCAGCAGCGATGGGCCTGAAGGTCGAGACCGACCAGGACGTGGACGCGGCCCTGATGGCCGCGCAGACGCTGTTGATGGCAAAATCCATTGTGGTCACACGCGCCGCCAAGGGCATGTCCTATGCGATCGAGGGGGAGCCTGCAGTGCATCTGAGTGGTCAGGCGCGTGAGGTCTATGACGTGTCCGGCGCGGGCGATACGAGCATTGCCGCGCTGGCGCTGGGGCTCGCGGGCGGCGGAACAGTTGCGGATGCGGTCAGCCTGGCGATCACGGCCTCGGGCATTGCGGTCGGCAAGGCAGGCACGGCAACAGTCTCAGCCGATGAGATGATTACAGCGCTTCATATGGGCTTGCGCAATGGCGGGGTCAGTTACCTGATCCTCGATGCAGCCAAGGCGCAGGTTGCGTCCTGGCGCGATGCCGGCCTGACGGTGGGCTTCACCAATGGCTGTTTCGACATCCTGCATCCGGGGCATCTGCGCGTTCTGGAAGAGGCCAAGTCCCGGTGTGGGCGGCTGGTGGTCGGGCTGAACTCCGATGCGTCGGTCAAGCGTCTGAAAGGGCCGACCCGGCCGGTCAATGATGCGGATTCGCGGGCGCGGGTCCTGTCGGGCCTGATGGCGGTGGATGCGGTCGTCGTGTTCGAGGAGGATACGCCCGGCGCGCTGATCGAGGCCCTGCAGCCGGACCTGCTGGTCAAGGGCGGGGATTATTCCATCGAGACGATTGTCGGCGCTGACACGGTGCAGGCGCGGGGCGGGACGGTGCATATCGTGCCGCTCGTGGATGGCCAGTCGACCACGGCGGCGATTGCGCGGGCTCAGTCAAAGACAGATTGAGCGTGGCGGCCCTTGGGCCAGCGCGTCAGTTGGCGACGCCTTTTTTCAGCTCGTAACGGCCCCGGCCGGTCTCGTTGAACCATTCCTGGATGTCCGGGTGGCTCAACGGCGTGTCGGAATCATCGATGATGAGGTTCTGTTCCGAGACATAGGCGACGTAATGGGTCCGCTCATTCTCGGCAAAGAGGTGGTAGAAGGGCTGGTCCTTGCGGGGGCGCACTTCTTCGGGAATGGATTCATACCATTCCTCGGTATTGGCGAAGACGGGATCGACGTCGAAAATGATGCCGCGAAACGGGAAGTGCCGGTGGCGGACAACTTGCCCGATCTGGAACTTCGCCAGCAGGGGCGTGATGTCGTTATAGCGCTGGTCGCGGTCGAGAGGACGGTCCAGCAATAGCGTGTCCTCGGCAACCTTACGGCGACCGAGCCCGATGCTGCGTTGCAGCCAACCCAAGAGCGATACGCGTCTGGCCATTTCCCACTCCTGTGATACACCATGCACCAACTGAAAAACTTGGGCCACACTATGGCTGAAAAAAAATCAGCGGTCCGGCGCGGAAAACGCGGCCGACCGCGCCCTGCCAGGGCCTCGGACCTTTACGCGGCCGTGGACCTTGGAACCAATAATTGTCGCCTGCTGGTGGCCACTCCACACGGAAAAACTTTCCGAGTGGTTGATTCGCACTCCCAAATCGCCCGTCTGGGCGAGGGCCTGCATGAAACCGGGCGGCTGTCCGATGCGTCCATAGAACGCGCCATGGATGCGCTGCAGGCGATCCGCGGAAAGCTGAAATCGCATGGCGTCGGCAAGGTCCGCTGTATCGCCACGGAGGCGTGCCGCAAGGCCGAGAATGGTCCGGATTTCATCCAGAGGGTGCACGAAGAGACCGGCCTGACCTTCAAGATCATCGGCGCCAAGGAAGAGGCGCGGCTGGCCAGTATTGGCTGTCACGACCTGATCGGGGACGACGCGCCCTCGGTTCTGGTGGTGGATATTGGCGGCGGCTCAACGGAGTTGTCCTGGCTTAATGCTGAACTGGCGCGCGCCAATGGCCTGCACGGCCTGATCCAGCGGGCACCGATCCAGAACTGGACCAGCCTGCCGCTGGGCGTGGTGACCCTGACCGAGGCGTTTGCCCACCTGCCGGACGCGGAAGCCTATCAGGCAATGCTGGATCATTCCGGCGAGGTGATCGAAGCGTGGAAGGGCACGCAGGCGATCCGCTCCGCGATGGGCCTGAGAGGCGCACACCTGATCGGCACGTCCGGCACGGTGACCTGCCTGGCAGGCGTGCATCTGAAGCTCGACCGCTATCGCCGTGACAAGGTGGACGGGACGTGGATGAGCCGAACAGCGGGCGAAAAGGTGCTGAACATGCTGCGCGAAGCCGGGCCGGACGGGCGCGCGGCGCTGCCGACCATCGGTGAAGAGCGGGCGGGACTGATGCTGGCAGGCTGTGCTATCCTGGACGCGCTGTGGCGGGCCTATCCGGCCGGGCGCTTGCGGGTCGGGGATCGCGGCCTGCGCGAGGGCCTCCTGCTGAGCATGATGTATGGCCAGAAACCCACGCGCCGGCGTCGCCGGGGCGGGCGTAAACGGCCTGACGGGGGCGAGGCCCCTCAGACCACTTCGGCACCGGAGGCCGGCAATGACGGATGATGAAAAGCGCCGCTGGAAAGGCCCCGGCAAGGAGAGCAAGAACACGTCCGGCCGGCAGATGACCGAACGCAAGGTGATTGCGCACCGGGCCAAGAATGAAAGCTCCAAGCGCTGGATCGAGCGCCAGCTGCAGGACCCGTATGTCCGCAAGGCCAAGGATGAAGGCTACCGCGCGCGGGCGGCCTACAAGCTGCTGGAGATCGACGAGAAGATGGACCTTCTGCGCAAGGGCCAACGGATCGTGGACCTTGGCTGCGCGCCGGGCGGCTGGATGCAGGTCGCGCTGAAGAAAGGCGCGCTGGAAGTGGTCGGAATCGACCTGCTGCCGGTTGAGCCGATCGAGGGCGCGCACATCGTCGAAGGCGACGTCAACATTCCCGAAGATGTCGAGAAGCTGCTGGTGGGCCTGACCGGCAAGCCCGATCTGGTCCTGTCAGACATGGCTGCGAACACGACCGGGCACAAACAGACAGATCACCTGCGGACCGTGGCGCTGGTGGAAATGGCGGTTGCGTTTGCGCTGGAGCATCTGGCGCCGGGGGGCAACTTCTGTTCGAAAGTGTTCCAGGGGGGCGCGACCAAGGAAGTGCTCGACACGCTGAAAGCCCATTTCAAGACGGTGAAGCACATCAAGCCGCCGTCCAGCCGTGCAGGCAGTCCGGAAATCTTCGTGGTGGCAAAAGGGTTCAAGGGCTGACGCGACGAGCGTGCGTCAGAAGCGCCAATCAATCGTATTACGGACGCGGCGATTGGGTCGCCGGGAGATTACCGAGTTCAGGTAGGGATCTTGTTCAGCGTGGGCCGGCTTTGGTTCATATCCCAATTTAAGTGAAACTTCGTAATGGGTTACCTGGCCTTCCTTGATGAATCCGCGAGCATTCGCGACCTCGAACCAGTCCGGTTCTCCGTGGAGGTCGCGGGCCTGAATCAGGGCGCGGTCGATGGCGTCGTCAACGGAAACCGAAGACAGTCCAACGATATTGCGCATAGGGGTTCGGGCAGTTGCCATGAATTCAGTTCAGCATCCTGATTGCCGGTGTTTGGGGCTCAATATGCAAGAAGTATGCAAAACTCGGGATTTAGTTCCCGAAAAAGGTCATGTTGCATTCGATTCCGGTCCGATCCAGTATCGTTCAAACGGAAAAGGGAGACGATCATGGCTGTTACAGGTGGCTGTTATTGCGGGGCAATCCGGTATGAGGCAGGCGGTGAGCCGATCATGAAGGCGAGTTGCTACTGCCGGGAATGCCAGTATTTCACAGGTGGGCAGGCCAATACGTTCATGGCGATGCCAGCCTCGGATTTCCGCTATACGCTGGGGCAGCCGAAAGGGTTTCGCCGGGCAGACCTGGAACGCGGCAATCTTCGCGAATTCTGCCCGACCTGCGGGACACATATCGCCACGCGGTCCGCTTCGCTGCCAAATGCCGTGATCCTGAAAGTGGGGACACTGGATGACCCCTCCGTGTTCGGACACCCCCAGATGGCGATGCAGACCGCAGACGCCCAATGCTTCCAGCATGTCCCGGAGGATATTGCGAGCTTTGAAAGGTTCCCCGGCCAATGATCAGGATGATTGCGCTTGTGCTGGCGGGCGCGGCTCTGGCGGGCTGCGCCTATCTTCAGGATGTGTATGCTGACAATTCCGGATACGAGTCCGGCTCAGACCCCTATGAGAAAATTCAGTTTGCAGGCGAGATGGCGACCGCGGCCGAGCGCGCGGAATGCGAAGCGGCCGGCGGCAATGTCGCGCGCGACGGGATGCGCGGCTGGGAGCAATGCATCCAGACCTTTGACGACGCCGGACAGGCGTGCACGGATAATGCCGATTGCCTCGGCCAGTGCCGCCTCAGCCTGGGCGATGACATGCCCGAAGCGGGCGAGCCGGTCACGGGCAAGTGTCAGGCCACGGACAGCCCGTTCGGATGCTATGCCACGGTCGAGAACGGGCGCGCGACGCCTGCGCTCTGCGTCGACTAGCCTAAACCGGCAGGGGGCGCGCCTGCGCTTCGTCGCGGTGCTTCCTCAGGTATTTCATGAAAGGCGTGCCGCCGGTGCCGACATCCGGGTCATTGCCGCCGCCGCCCTTTGACTGCTTGTTGATATAGCTGGCCACATATTCGAGGTGGCGCGCCCGGAAGCGGGCGAGCTTCATGACGCTCTCATTGTAGAGTTCGGTTGGCGCCTTGTTACCCGCGCCTGCAACGAACTGGCGCAGCAGATCGGCCATGTGGCCGACGCCGAGCCGCCGGTTTCGATAACGCCGTCATAGACGAGCCCGTCGCCAAGGGCCGGATTGTCTTTCCAGCCTTGGATCCACGGACGGGCGCGGTGGAAATAGCCATAGGGGTCGCATGGGTCCGGCATGCGGTCGAAGATGGCGTTCACATCATCTCCTGCCAATTGACCAGGGGCTATCTGAAGAAAGACGGTCCTGTGCAGGGATTTTCAGACGGGGACTTCACAAAGGCCCGCGACTCCCTTATTGGGCCAAAAAGGGAGCTCCCCACATGAAAATCCGACAAGCCATTACCTTCGACGACGTGCTGCTCCAGCCCGGAGCCAGCGAGGTCATGCCCGCTGACGTCAATGTCGCAACTTTCCTGACAAAAGCCATTCCGCTGAACATTCCGCTGATCTCGGCGGCGATGGACACCGTGACCGAGGCGCGCCTGGCCATTGCTATGGCGCAGTCTGGCGGTATTGGCGTGATCCACCGCAATCTCTCGATCGAACAGCAGGCCGGTGAAGTGGCCATGGTGAAGAAATATGAGAGCGGCGTGGTGATGAACCCCGTGACGATCTCGCCGAGCGCGAGCCTTGGGGATCTGGTCGAGCTGAAGCAGCGTACCGGCTTTTCCGGCGTGCCGGTCGTGGACAAGAGCGGCAAGGTGGTCGGCATCATCACCAATCGCGACACGCGCTTTGCCGATGATGTCTCGGAATCGGTGGCGAACCTGATGACGAAAGACGTCGTGACGGTGAAGATGGACACGCCGAACGAGGAAGCGCGGCGCCTGCTGCACAAGCATCGGATCGAGCGTCTGGTCATTGTGGATGACGACAATCGCTGCGTTGGCCTGCTGACCGTCAAAGATATGGACAAGGCCGCCGTAAACCCGAACGCTGCCAAGGATTCGGCCGGGCGCCTGCGCGTTGCCGCCGCCTCGACCGTGGGCGATGCCGGGTTCGAGCGGACCGAAGCGCTGATCGCGGCGGGCGTGGATTGTGTCATCATCGACACCGCGCATGGCCATTCGATCTCCGTGGCGCAGGCCGTGGAGCGCGCGAAGAAGATTTCCAATTCGGTCCAGATCATTGCCGGCAATGTCGCCACGGGCGAAGCAACCAAGGCGCTGATCGATGCGGGCGCGGATGCGGTGAAGGTCGGCATCGGGCCAGGCTCGATCTGCACGACGCGCATCGTGGCTGGGGTTGGCGTGCCGCAGCTGACGGCCATTGAGGCGTGCGCGAATGCGGCGCAGGCAAGCGGCGTGCCGATCATTGCCGATGGCGGGATCAAATTCTCGGGCGATTTTGCCAAGGCGCTGGCCGCCGGGGCCTCGACCGCGATGATGGGCTCGATGTTTGCGGGCACCGAAGAAGCGCCCGGCGAAGTGTTCCTCTATCAGGGCCGTTCGTACAAGGCGTATCGCGGCATGGGCAGCCTTGGCGCAATGGCGCGCGGCTCGGCCGACCGCTATTTCCAGAAGGATGCCGCGCAGGAGAAACTGGTGCCGGAAGGCATTGAAGGCCAGGTGCCGTTCAAAGGCCCGCTCGGCCCGATCATCCACCAGATGGTGGGCGGCTTGCGCGCGGCGATGGGCTATGTCGGAGCGAAGACGATCGACGAGCTGCACGAGAAGGCCGAATTCGTCCAGATCACCGGCGCGGGCCTGCAGGAAAGCCATGTCCACGACGTGCAGATGACGCGGGAGTCGCCGAATTATTCGCTGAGTAGGGGGTGATGCACTCTTTGCAAGGTTGCGGTACTCACAACCTCAGCAAAACCACAATCTCCAATCTCTAATATTCGACTGCAGTCTCCAAGACTGCGTGAATACTTGCGTAGATTGTGTATTGGTGCTTGGTTGCGTGTCAAAACAATCAAAAGTGGGGTAGACGATGGATCCGATTTGGGCACATACGATTGTCATCGCTGCGGCAACTATAATAGGTCCCTTAACGGCAATTATGGGATCTATCTTCCTGCAATCACGCAAAGAGAATAACCGCCTCCGTGTAGATATGATTACAGGTTTGATTGCACATAGGATGCACCCATCGCGTCCAGAATTCACCCAAATAATCAACACGGTGCCGGTTGTCTTCCGTAACAAGACAGAAGTGTTAAAAGCCTATGATCGGTTAAGAGCTCTCTTGGAACGGAGTGAGCCTGTTTGGCGAAATGATGCTAACTTTCAAAATCTCATTTCGGACATGCTCTTTGAGATGTCTAAATGTACTAGATTGAAATTTTCGCATGTGCAGCTCCGTAGTCTCAACTACTCATCTGTTGAGTACGAAACGCGGGATGAACGTCTTCAGGCGGCGTTAGAGGCGATTAAAGAAATACCGACTTTGCTTAAGAGCGAGCAATCTAACTAACAGTCAGCCTTCCGCCACATTGCTTCCATCTGGGGTGAGCCGTCTCCGACCTCGAACAGTTTCATGCGTTCGAAGCCGTGGCTCATATAGAAGCCGGAATTGGCGGGGTTGGAGTTTTCCAGATAGCAGGGCAGGCCGGCGCGGTCGGCGGCGTCCAGCATGGGGCGCAGGATGGTCTTGCCGAGGCCGGTGCCGCGCGCAGCCTTCCGTGTGCCGATGGTAAAGAGATAGAGGTGCGGATCGGTCGGGTGGTTTTCATCCATGATCTCGCCCGCGCGGATGGCTCGCTTTGCCGCGCCCTTCGAGCCCTTGGTGACGAGCGACCAGGCGAGGCGCGCGGTCTGGAAGGGCGAGAGCCCGTGGCGGGCCTCCGACAGCGCCCACATCGTCGCGGCCTCGTCGCCAATTATGTGACAGATGCCGTGGGGCAGGTAGATGTCCCGCGCAAGCTGGCGGAATGTCGACTGGATGGCGGCGTCATTGCCGAAGATCCAGCGATTGATCGGGTCTTCGGAAAAGGCTTCGGCCGTGATGTCGCCGACTTGCCGCCAGTTCATCGGAAGCGCGAGTTTCACCGTGGCGGGCAGGTCAGGGTCCAGCATGTTTTCCTCCAGATGCGGCCCAATACGGCATGTTTGCCGGGGCTTGGCCAGAGGGCACTCAGGGGCAGCTTTCCGGATTTTCTAGCGTGTCGGCAGGGTGCGCCGCGCGCGGGCGGGGCCTGTGATTGGGGCCGCCGGTTAAGCTATTGCCGGTTTCCCTTGCCCAATTTGCGCTGTAACAGGGCGGTTTGCAGAGACTTAAGAGGCAATTCCCATGCGCAATGGCGGACGCATCGCAGCGGCAATCGACGTGCTGAACGACGTGCTGACCCGGCACCAGCCGGTCAAATCGGCTGCGCGGGACTGGGGCAAGCGCGCGCGCTATGCTGGCTCGAAGGACCGGGCCTGGGTTAGTGGCCTCGTGCTGGACGCGTTGCGCAAGCGCAATTCGATTGCCCATGCGATGGGCGATGATACCCCCCGCGGCCTGATCCTGGGGGCGCTGGCACATGCCTGGGGCTGGAATATCAAGGAAATCGACTCGGCCATGGATGAAGACCATGCGCCGTCCAAGCTGACCCTGCAGGAGCGCGAACGCCTCGTCATGGCGCCGGACCCGGTCGCGCCGCCGCATGTGCAGGGCGATTATCCTGAATGGATGGCACCAATGATGGCGCGCGTGTTCGGCGAGGAGGCCCCGGTCGAAGCGCAGGCGATGGCCGTGCGCGCCGATGTGGACCTTCGCGTCAACACGCTGAAAGTGGATGCCGAGAAGGCCGCCCAGCCGCTGCGCAGCGCGAAAGCCGAAGCCTCGCCGCTATTGCTCAATGCCTTCAATATTCCCGCCCGCGACCCGAGCGAGCGGGAAGCCTCGCTGGAGAGCATTCCGGCCTATTCCAAGGGCTGGGTCGAGGTCCAGGATGCGGGCAGCCAGATTGCCTCGGCGGCGGCGAATGCCCAGCCGGGCGAGCAGGTCATGGATTATTGCGCGGGGGGCGGTGGCAAGACGCTGGCCATGGCCGCGCAGATGCAGGGCAAGGGACAGATCTTTGCCTATGATATTGACGGACGCCGCCTGTCGGCGCTGATCCCGCGCCTGAAGCGCTCCGGCGCGCACAATGTGCAGCTGGTGCATCCGAGCGAGCCGACACAGCTGGAAGACCTTTCAGATCAGATGGACCTCGTTTTCGTGGACGCGCCCTGCACCGGGACCGGTACATGGCGCCGCCGGCCGGACGCTAAATGGCGGCTGAAAGAGCGACAATTGGAAAAGCGTATGGGCGAGCAGGACGAAATCCTTGCCGCCGCCAGCGCCTATGTGAAACCGGGCGGGCGCCTGCTCTACGCGACGTGTTCCTTCCTGATCGAGGAAGACGAGGACCGCGTGGCGAAGTTCCTTGCGGCGCATCCTGAGTTTTCCGAGGAAGATGCGGCCGAGTCCGCCGTGGCCTCCGGCCTGCTGACCGAAGAGGGCGCAGCGCTCGTGCGCAAATATCGCGGACCGACCGGCAGCGTGCGCCTGACGCCGCGCCGGGCCGGCACGGATGGTTTCTTCTTTGCGGTGATGCGGCGGGCCTAGGTCAGCTTTCGCTGAAAGCGTCAATGGCACCCAGCAGGGTGGCCACTTCCATGCGTTCCTGTTCGCTCAGTTCCGGGCGCCAGACGTCGAACAGGAGCACGATCCGGGTCTCACCTGCTTCGTTCTTTGCTTCATGCTCGATCGTGTCGTCGAAGATGACCATGCGGCCTTCCTGCCAGTGATGGGTCTCGCTGCCGACGCGCAGCCAGGCCGGGCCGGGCACAATCAGCGGCAGGTGACAGATCAGGCGCGTGTTCACCATGCCATTGTGCGGCGGGATGTGCGCGCCGGGCTTCAGGACCGAGAACAGGACGGACGGGCATTTGCCGTCTGCGAAATCGAGCGGGACGCGGTCGAGGGCGGCCGTGGTGACCGGACAGCGGGCGCAATTCTCCTCGACCTTCCGGCCATCCTTCCAGAGATAGAAGGCACTCCAGTCATGATTGTCGAGCAGGTGATGGTCCTGCGCGGCGAGGTGGCCCGTGCCGCGTTCGATATAGGGGCGGAAGCTCGCCTGGTCCTGGGCGAGGACGGCGCGGAGTTCGGCCTGTATCTCGGCGGTCCTGGCTTCCATCTCTGGCACCCAGTCGAACCGGGCGGTGTCATAAACCTGGATCTGGGGCAGGCCTGGGAAATAATAGCGGCGCGGCTCCTGAAGGTAGACGGGCTGGCGACCGAGCAGGATGTCGAGGGATTGGTTGAAGCGGGCCGAGCGCTCGGGCGGCGGGATCAGGGCGTCGAGCCGGGTGGCATAGTCCGAGGCATAGTCGAGGAGGCGCGTCTGGGCGCGCTGCAGGCCCGCCTGAACAGGCGCGGGGAGGTTCGGTGCCTGTGCGGCCATAGCCAAAGCGGCGCGGTATCCGTCGCTGGCAGCCTGGATATTGCCGCCGGAATGGCTGACATCGCCGAGCAGGAGCAGGCTGCCGAGATCATTCGGGGATTGGGCCAGCACGGCATGCAACGTGTCGGCGGCCCCGTTCCAGTCCCCGGCGCGGGCGCGGTCGAGGGCGGCCTGTTTCAACTGGCTGAGTGAAGTCATGTCAGTCATGGCCTGATCGTCGTCCAGTTTCGGGCGCAGCGTCAATAGTGACGCGGGAACCGCCCGTAGCCTGTGGACGAATCCCTCAAGCTCGGCTATCGGGCGGCATGACTGAGCAGAGACATGAACGCGCCCTCATCGTCGATTTCGGCAGCCAGGTGACGCAACTGATCGCACGACGCCTGCGCGAGAGCGGCGTCTATTGTGAAATCCACCCTTTCAACAAGGTCGATGCGGCGTTTCTCGGCGAGTATGACCCGCAGGCCGTGATCCTGTCGGGCGGCCCCTCCAGCGTGACATGGGACGACAGCCCGCGCGCCGATGATGCGATCTTCGCGCTCGGCGTGCCGGTGCTCGGCATCTGCTATGGCCAGCAGGTTATGATGCAGCAATTGGGCGGCAAGGTGGAAAGTGGCACGAGCCGTGAATTCGGCCGGGCCTTCATCGAGAAGGTCGTGGATGATCCGATCCTGTCGGACCTTTTCCATGCCGGTGACAGCGAGCAGGTCTGGATGAGCCATGGTGACCATGTGGCCGATATGGCGCCGGGCTTTGGCGTGATCGCGAAATCGCCGGGCGCCCCCTATGCGATCATTTCAGACCCGGAACGCAAATTCTACGGCACGCAATTCCATCCGGAAGTCGTGCACACGGTGCATGGCCGCGAATTGCTGCGCAATTTCACGCATGGCGTTGCGGGCCTGAAGGGCGACTGGACGATGGCGGCCTACCGGGCCGAAGCCATCGAGAAGATCCGCGAGCAGGTTGGCAAGGGCCGGGTGATCTGCGGCCTGTCGGGCGGGGTGGATTCCTCGGTCGCTGCGGTCCTGATCCATGAAGCCATCGGCGACCAGCTGACCTGTGTTTATGTCGACCACGGATTGATGCGCCAGGGCGAGAGCGAGCAGGTCGTGACCCTGTTCCGCGAGCATTACAACATTCCGCTCGTGCATGTGGATGCGTCGGACCTGTTTCTCGGCAAGCTGGAAGGCGTCTCGGACCCGGAACGCAAGCGCAAGATCATTGGCGGCCTGTTCATTGATGTGTTCGATGCCGAAGCCAAGAAGATCGGCGGCGCGGATTTCCTGGCACAAGGCACGCTCTATCCGGACGTGATCGAAAGCGTCTCGGCCATTGGCGGACCCAGCGTGACGATCAAGAGCCACCACAATGTCGGCGGCCTGCCGGAACGCATGAACATGAAACTGGTCGAGCCGCTCCGCGAACTGTTCAAGGATGAAGTGCGCGCGCTGGGCCGGGAGCTTGGCCTGCCGGAGAGCTTTATCGGGCGGCATCCCTTCCCCGGACCGGGCCTTGCGATCCGCATTCCCGGCGAGATCACGCGGGAGAAGGCCGACACGCTGCGCAAGGCGGATGCGATCTATATCGACGAGATCCGCAAGGCGGGACTGTACGACGAAATCTGGCAGGCGTTCAGCGTCTTGTTGCCGGTCAACACGGTCGGCGTGATGGGCGACGAGCGCACCTATGAGGCCGTGCTGGCCCTGCGCGCGGTGACCTCAACCGATGGCATGACGGCGGACTATTATCCGTACGAGCATGATTTCCTCGGCCGCGTCGCGACCCGTATCATCAATGAGGTGAAGGGCGTCAACCGTGTCGTCTATGACGTGACCAGCAAGCCGCCCGGCACCATCGAATGGGAATAGCTGTGGGGCTAGGGCGGGCTGGTCAATAAGGGCGTAACCGCACGACCCACCAGGCGATTGATGGTCTGTTGGCCAGCGCCCTTTATGAGTGGCATGAGGTTCGTTCCGGCCCTTTGACGCAGTTCTTTCATCACAGCATCCAGATCATCGGTGTCGATTTCGAACAGGGTCAGGTATTGGCGCATGTTCTCGTGCGCCTCCTGAAGCCGGAAGCGCTGGGCTGAAACAAAGCCAGGCACGTCCAGGACATCAGGCATGTGTTGGCATTCGTACCACTCTCGATAATCGTCGTCTTCTTCATCCGGTCCCACCGTGATGATGATAAAACAGTAGCGTTCCATCAGCGTCCTCCCTCTTTATATTTTGTGACGATGATTCTGTCTGGGAGTTCTTCGGGAATCCTAGGTGTAAGCGTCAACAATGGCCTCCAATCCAGCATAACACTACCCGCCCGGCTCGCACTGACAGGCCTGCTCTTGTGCGCATGTCGAGTCCCGTTGAGTTCATGTAAGTATATGATGTTTATAATAAAAATATTCTCTTCGGCATATTTTCGCCGGTTCGACCATCCCTGGCTTCCGGCTCTTGGGTCTTATTGGGATGGGGGGGCAGGGAAAAACACATCAATTCACAGGCTTTCCTCCTCAATCGCTGACCTGCATACTCGATGTTATGAGGGATCATCACTTTTAAGACTTAGTCCTTCTTGCCGAGTAGCTTGTGACCTGACGTCTGAGTAAGGCAAATTAAAAGCAGATACCAAAAAAGGTACTAAGGGGAGGAATTATGAAACGGGTTTCAATAATCATTGCGGCTTTGACCACGGTTTCGGTGGCGGCGATCTCCGCTGGCATGCCGGCCAATGCGCAGGAGGCGGTGGCAGTTGCAGGCGATACCGCCGGAGAAGATGCGTCGAGGAAGCTCGGGACGGTCACCGTCACGGCGCGCCGCGTCGATGAAAGTGTGCAGGACGTGCCTTTGGCCATTACGGTCATTGATGAGTCCGTTCTCGCAGATTCGGCGATCTCGAATATTCGTGACCTTCAAGGATTTGCTCCGTCCCTCTACCTCGCGAGCGGACCGGGTGGACCGAGCGCGGCAAACGTTGGCATTCGCGGTCAGACGCAAGCCGACACGCTCCTGACGACCGATCCATCTGTTGCTGTTTATGTCGATGAAATCAGCCGTCCGAGGCAAATCGGCTTGCGCGCAGCATTGTTCGATGTCGACCGGATCGAAGTGCTCAAGGGGCCCCAAGGCACGCTTTTCGGCAAGAACACGACAGGCGGCGCCTTGCTCGTCTATTCCAAGCGTCCCGATTTCGAGGGTATGAGCGGCTATGTCGATTCGGTCGTTGGTAATCTGAATACGGTTGAAGTTTCCGGTGCGGTCACACTACCGGTGATTTCTGACAAGTTGGCCGTCCGGCTTGCGGGCAAGTCCGCCCAGAATGACGGCATCGGTCAGAATGCACTTGGCCAGAACCTTGGCGAGACGAATGACAAGGCGGCCAGGGCCTCGCTGCTCTGGGAACCGACCAGTCATATCGAATGGCTCGCGACGGCCGACTGGACGGAATCGGAGACGACCGGATCAGTCATCAATGTCGTTCACGTCAATGATCTGGAGATCAATCCTGATACACTAAGGGTTGGCAATGCCCTCAACTCTATCGTCACGGCAACGCGTGTGGAACTCGGACTGCCAGCAACGACCGAGGGGATAACTGCGGCCTATAACGCATTCGTGGATTCCGCCATGAATACAGGTGGCTTCTACGAAACCAATGGGTCGACCCCTGTGTCAGGACGCCTCGAACTCTGGGGCGGTTCTTCTGACCTGAAAGTCGATGTCGGGCCAGTCGTCCTGCGTTCGATCACCGGTTATCGCGACACGAGCCGCAATGATATCCAGGACTATGCACAGACACAGTTTGACCTGCTGCGGCCGAACAACTTCTCCTATGCGAGCAGCTTCACTCAGGAGTTTCATATTGTAGACGATATCGATGACCGGCTGTTCTGGATCGTCGGCGCCTTCTACAACAGTGAAGATGGCCGGGAAGGCAGTACCACGCCGCAGCTGACGGCAATCAATCCCAACAGCCCCAGCATGACTGCCTATTCCGCCGAGAACCAGAATATATCCGTGTTTGCGCAGGCTGAATATGAGCTGACCGACACGCTCAGGCTGACGGGGGGCGTTCGCTATTCGGAAACCGAACAACAAGTTGTCAGTCGCAATGCGAATGGTGGCGGCTGCACTTTGCCTCCTGAATTGCTGGACACGGCCGGCGTCTGCGCGGCTACATTCGATACGGATTCGGCTCAGCCATCATATCTCGCCAGCCTTGACTGGAAGCCGAGCGAAGATCTGCTTCTTTACGCCAAGTTTGCCAGCAGCTTCCGTGCTGGCGGCAACAATGTGCGTGGCAGCAGTGACCCGGTGACGTTCTCGCCCTTCGAGCCAGAAGAGGCGACCGAATATGAAGTCGGCTTCAAGAGCGATCTTGCCGATGGCCGCCTTCGCCTGAATGCGGCGACCTTCTACACCGAGTACAAGAACATCCAGCGCAGCACGACTGTCAGCCGGAACAATAATCTCGCGACTTTTGTCACCAACGCGGCGCAGGGCCGTGTCTATGGCGGCGAAGTCGAGGCATGGCTGGTGCCAACAGACAATCTCGAGCTCAGCGGATCGCTCAGCTATGTGGATGCCGCTTATGAAGACTGGCAAGATGCGCTTCTTGGTGACAGGACGGACGAGAAGTTCCCGATACCGGAGCTGCAATATTCTCTGACCGCAAAGTATACGGTGCCGGTTGGCGGAAATGACCTCAGTATCTTTGGTGCGTGGCGGTGGCGCGACGATGTCGAGTTCCGGTCAGAAGCCATCAATACCGATACTGTTTCCCAGGAAGGGTTCGGCCTGCTTGAGGCCCGCATATCCTATCACCTCACCGACTATAATCTGGATATTTCGGCCTTCGGTAAAAACATCCTGGACGAGGAGTATTATACCGGCTTCCTCGCTTTCGACACCAACCTTGGATACAATATCGGTTATGCCGGGGACCCGGCGACCTTCGGTGTAGAGGCCCGTTACCGCTTCGGCGCACAATAGGGCCGGCACTGTAATGTGCCCGTCCAAACATTCCTGAGAAAATCGCGCCGGCACCTGGGTCGTATCCATGACTTTTTGGTGTCGGCGCGTTCTCGATTGTCCCTTCACGAGCGCCGCGCGCTCTGATGCAATCCCGGAGATTTCCGAAGCGCCAGCCCCGATCCAGGGGAGGGCGTGAGTTCATTCTCAACACTAGAAAGGAAACGCCGATGTCTGAAGTGGCCGCACCTGACAAGAGCACCCAATCTGGGTCACGCACGGAGCGGTCAAAAACACCGATTTCCGCTGTTGCGATCGTGACCATCAGCGTTCTCATCGTTTTTTACCTCATGTCGTTCGCCGACAAGCAGATGTTCTCGCTGCTGGTCGACCCGATCGGCGCGAATCTGGGTTTGAGCGATGTCCAGCTCGGTGTGCTGAACGGCATCGCATTTTCATCGATGTACATCACCGGCGTGCTTGTCGCCGGCTGGTGCGTCGACCGGTTCGAAATCAAGATCGTCCTCTTTTTCGCCGTCGCCTTCTGGTCGTTTTCAGCGGCCTTTTCAGGGTTGGCGAATGATTTCACCACCTTGTTTGTCGCGCGGGGCGGGGTCGGCCTTGGCGAGGCTTTCCTGCCGCCAGCGGCCTATGCGCTTCTGGCCGCAACCTTTCCGCGGGAACGGCTGGCCTTCGCGAATGGTGTCTATCATGCCGGCGCGAATATCGGCGCAGTCTTGACCCTGATTTTCGGGGGGATGCTGATTGGTGCCCTGACCCGTCTCGGTACGATTGATCTGCCCTTCGTCGGGGTAATCCAGGGCTGGCAAGGCGCGTTCATCGCAACGGGGCTGCCGGGTATCGCACTCGCATTTCTCGCATTCTTCCTGCCCCGCATACGCAAGCAGCGGACGGCCGAGCAGATGGCTGCCGCGGCCGCGAAGGCCAAGGCTGCAAAAGAGGTCAGCTTTTCCGGATTTGTCATGCAGAATCCCGGACTGGTTGCGGCGCATGTTCTCGCCGTCGCGCTCCTTGCGGTTCTTGCCTATTCGCTGATTACCTGGAGCCCGGCCTATCTCGGGCGCACCTTCGGCTGGTCGCATGAGCGCATCGGCTGGACACTCGCTGCCGGGTCCGCCGCTGGCGGCGTTGGCAATATCTTCTGGGGTTATGTCTGCGACCGGTATTACCGGAAGGGATACAATGATGCCGCTTACCGTGTGTTCAGTTTCGCAACAGTGATCGGTATTCCGTTTATCGTCGCCGCGTTCCTGATGAAGAGCGAACAGTGGTTCATCCTGTTCTACGCCGTCGCCTGGTTTACCGCCAGCAGCTTCGGCCCGCTGGTAACGGCGGTGCAACTCTTCGCGCCGTCAGCCCTGCACGGGCGGCTGGTCGCGCTGCAGACCTGCTTTGTCGGCCTCTTCGCAATTGGCGGCGCGCCGCTCATCGTGGCTGTTCTCGCTGATGTTTACGGCGGCGAAGCCTATCTCGGCGAGGGCATCGCCACGACGGCTGCCGTCGTTGGCGGCGCAGGCGTCCTGTTGCTGGTGCTGGCGACAAAGCCGCTGCGCAAGGCAGTCGCCCTTCAGAATACCGTTCACGATGCCGCTCAAGAATTGAGCGATGCTTCGACAGATTGATGCGAAGCCAGACATTTCGGGCGGGGGAATAGCATCGCCCCAGCGCGCAAAATGCCAACGAAATGATTTCGGTGCGTGGGCAAGAGCGCGCCAACATGATAAATGAAGGTGCGTCACAAAACTTGCATCGAGAGATGAAGGCCAAGGGAGATAGAGCCGATGGAAATGAAAGACATGATTTTGGTGAGCGTGGATGACCACGTTTGCGAACCTGCCGACATGTTCGATCGGCACATGCCCAAGAAGTTCAAGGACCGCGCCCCGCGCGTCGTGAATACCGACCACGGGCAGGCCTGGGTCATCGAAGACAAGAAGGTCACCGGGCTTGGCCTCAATGCCGTTGTTGGACGTCCCAAGACCGAGTACGGTTACGAGCCGATGTCGTTCGATCATCTCCGCAAGGGCTGTTTCGATATTCACGCCCGCATTGATGACATGAATGCGAACGGCGTCCTTGGCTCGCTGAACTTTGCGCAATTCCCCGGCTTCTCGGGTGTTCGCTTCATGCGCCAGGACGACAAGGCGCTCGCACTTGCGACGATTCAGGCTTATAATGACTGGCACATGCATGACTGGGCCGGCCCTTATCCGGACCGGATCATCCCGCTTGCGCTGTTGCCGCTTTGGGACATCAAACTGACTCTTGCAGAGCTCGACCGGATGGTGAAGCTCGGCGTTCACGCCATCAGCTTTACCGACAATCCGGCACTGATCGGCCTGCCCAGCCTGCACGACCCGTACTGGGAGCCGCTCTGGTCAGCTTGCGAAGAAGCCAACGTCGTAATCTGCGCTCATATCGGCACGGGCGCGTCGGCAGACCACGCTTCGGACCTCTCGCCCATTAGCGCGTGGATTACGTCCATGCCAATATCCATTGCGAATTCGGCGGCCGACTGGCTCTTCGCGTCGTTCTGGAAAGATCACCCGAACCTGAAAATCGCGCTGTCTGAAGGCAGCATTGGCTGGGTGCCATATTTCCTCGAACGTGCAGAGTGCACGGTGCGCCAGCATGGTCAGTGGACGAACTTGAATATGGGCGGTCTCAGCCCGACCGAGATCTTCCGTCGGCACTTCATAACCTGCTTCATCGAGGATGATTTCGGCCTCAAGAACCGCCATGAAATCGGCATCGATAACATTACGTGGGAATGCGACTATCCTCACTCGGACACCCAGTGGCCGCGTGCGCCGGAGATGCTTTGGGAAGCGGTCAAGGACATTCCGAAGGAAGAGATCGACAAGATCACGCACATCAACGCCAATCGCGATTTCTCCTTCTCTCCCTTTGAAGGCATGGGCGGGCGCGAGAACTGCACGGTCGGCGCCTTGCGCGAACTTGCCCGTGAGAAGGGCGTCGATGTCGAAGAACGCGTCGGCATGGGCGGACTGGCCCCTCGGCTTGAGAAGGGCAAACCTGTCACGTCCGGGGACGTGAAGAAGATGCTGTCCACCACCTGAGCCAGGGCGCTTGGAAGCCCGGCTTCAACGACTTTCCCGAAGCTTGCTCCGGTCGACGGAGCTTGCCCGGGTTTGTCTCCCCGTTTGAGCCTCAACCCCGCCCGACTGGACAAACGACATCCGACCCAAGGAATTCAAAGTGCTGCACAGACCCGATAAAGTGAAACCAGTTCACCAAACCGTGACCAATGTCCTGGCTGAGGCCGTGGAAAATCATGCCCAGCGGACCTTCCTCGATTTCTCGGGTGTCACCTACACCTACGAAGACATCGACACTGCCTCCACGCGAATGGCGAACGGGCTGAAAGCGCTCGGTGTGAAGCGCGGCGACCGTGTCGGCCTGCTGATGGACACCTGCGTCGAGACCGTCGTGATCTGGTTCGCGGTCAATAAGCTCGGCGCGATCTTCGTCCCGGTCAATGCGGCTTATAAGGGCGAGTATCTGCGCCACCAGTATGGCGATGCGGGCGTCGAGGTCGTGTTTGTCGAGCCGCACTATCTCGACCGGATCGAACTTATTGCGGGCGAACTGCCGAGCCTTCGTGTTGTCGTTCAACGCGGCGAGGAGACACCCCAATCCGACAAGTTGGACGTCCGCCGTTATGATGATGTGATGGGGGCAAATACGAAGCTCGCTGACGAGAACAAATTCAGCGACGTCTCGATGCTGATCTATACAGGCGGCACGACCGGGCCGTCCAAGGGCTGCATCGTCAGCCATAATTTCATCTGCAATCTGGCGCGCCAATCAGTCGAGAATGGCAACCGCACAGGCGATGACGTCAACTGGTCGCCCTTGCCGTTATTCCATCTGAACGCCTTGGCTTCGACCGTGCTCGCTTCCGCGATGGTCGGCGCGCGCGCCTCTCTCTTTCCGCGCTTTTCAGTTAGCAAGTTCTGGGACGAGATTGAGCGCAGCGGCGCGACGCTGGTCAACCTGCTTGGCTCGATGTTGTCCTTCATTGCCGACCATCCTGACACCGAAGCGAGCAAGCGGTGCTACGGACAGCTCCGCGCCATTCGCGGCTCACCTTTTTCGGCAGAACTCCAGGAGAAGTGGAAGACGCGGTTCGGTGTCAAAGTGGCCGGCTCGAATGTCTACGGACTGACAGAAGCCTGCGTCGTCACCAGCCTGCACGATGACGAGTATGCCAAGCCCGGATCGTCCGGCAAACGCAATTATGATTTCGAGGTCAGGATTGTTGACGAGAATGATGAGGAGCTTCCGCCCGGTGTTGCGGGGGAGATTGTCGTTCGGCCGAACCGGCCGCACATCATGTTCGAGGGCTATTGGGGCCGACCTGAAGATACACTCAAGGTCCTGAAGAACCTCTGGCTGCATACCGGTGATATCGGCATGTTCGATGAGGATGGGTATTTCTTCTTCGTCGATCGCAAGAAGGATTACTTGCGGCGCCGCGGCGAGAATATCTCCAGCTTCGAGCTGGAAAAGACGTTCCGCCAGCACGAGGCCGTCTCGGACGTCGCCATTCATGCGGTGTTTTCGGAAACGGCCGAGGATGAAGTGAAGGCGACGCTTGTGATGCGGGAGGACGCCGACCCGGTGTCGGAAGCCGAGCTTTGCCAATGGTGCGCCGACCGCGTCCCGTATTTTGCGGTCCCTCGATACATCGAATTCAGGTCTGACTTGCCGCGCAATCCGGTTGGCCGCGTGCTGAAATACGTGCTGCGCGACGAAGGCTGCACGGCAGCGACCTGGGATCGGGAAGAGGCCGGCTTCAAGATCGAGAAACGGTGATGAAGGCGACCGCAGCGGTCCTCGTTGCCGACCGGACGTTCGATTTTCGCGAGCTGGCGGTGCCGGACGCGCCCCCTGCGGGCGGCGCCATCCTGCAGGTCGAAGGTTGCGGCATGTGCGGCAGCGATATCGAGCAGTACAAGGGCGGCACGGCCAAGGCCGGTATCGGGGCGTTTCCGGTCATTCCCGGTCATGAAATTCTGGGACGAATCCACAGTCTTGATGCTGACGGCGCCCGGCGCTGGGGCGTCGCAGAAGGTGACCGTGTGGCGGTGCATGGTGTGGCCCCTTGCGGGGTCTGCCCATCCTGCATGAACGGCTCCAAATGCGTCGATGCCTTCTATTACGGCTTTCGCTCGTTGAATGACCGGTCCGGTCTCTGGGGCGGCTATGGCAGCTATATGGAAGTCGAACCTCGCACCCGGCTCTACCGTATTGCGGAGGATTTGTCGGTTGAGGATGCCTTGCTGTTCAACCCGTTCGCGGCCGGCTTTGACTGGGTTATCCGCCTCGGCAAGTTGCAGGTTGGCGAAACTGTCCTGATCCTTGGCGGCGGACAGCGCGGCTTGGCGAGCGTGCTGGCGGCGAAAGATGCCGGCGCGTCGCAGATCATCGTCACGGGCCTGCAGCGCGATGCGTTCAAACTGGAGATCGCCCTCCAGTTCGGCGCGACCCATACGTTGATCGCCGAAGAGACGGACATCGCTGTAGCCATCGCGGACCTGACTTCTGGCCGGGGCGTCGACCTTGTCATCGACACGACGCCAAACGCGTTTCAGCCCGTCACCGATGCAATCAAGGCCGTGCGCAATGGCGGGCGTATCGTGCTGGGCGGCATCAAGGGTCACAAGGACATGCCGGAGTTTCCAATCGACGAGCTGCTGATGAAGCAGATCGAGATGATCGGGGCGCTCTCCTCCAGCCATTGGGGCGTTCAGCAAGCCATCCGTCTCGTTGAGGAAAAGCGTTATCCGGTCCACCTGATGCACACGCACAGCGTGCCGATCGAAGGTGTTGAACGGGCGATCCAGACATTGGCAGGCGAGGTGCCGGGCGATCCGGCGCTTCACATTTCGATTATCCATAAACACTAGGAGCGGCCCATGGATCTAGGCGTCAGAGACAGGCTCTACATCATATTCGGCGGATCGCGCGGCATGGGGCTTGAAGCCGCCAAGGTGCTGGCGGCGGACGGCGCGAAACTGGCACTTGTCAGCCGGTCACGCGCCGATATTGATGCCGCGGCGGCCGGACTGGCTGAGACCTACGGGGTCACCGCATCGGGCTATGTGGCCGATGGTGGAAAACCGGGAGAAATCGAGGCGGTTATCGGCGAGATCGCCGAAACCATGGGCACCCCGCGCGGCCTGCTGGTCACCACGGGCCTGACCGGTCGCAATGGCACCATCGAAGACGTCGACGATGATGACTGGGAGGCAAACTTCCAGGACGTCCTGATGGGGCATGTCCGCGCCATCCGGGCGACTGCGCCGCTGATGATCAAGAGCGGGGGCGGGGCGGTAGTGACCACCGCAGCCTATTCTGCGCGCGCGGCCAAGAGCTTCCTGTTTCCCTATGCGTCGATGAAGGCGGCCGTCATCAATCTGACCAAGAATGTCGCGAAGACATATGGGCTGGACGGAATCCGCGCGAACTGTGTCTGTCCCGGGGCTTTCGATACGGTCAGGGTCGCCGGCCGCATCTCAGAGATCGAGACTAGTCAGGGCGTATCGAGGGAAGAGGCCACTCGCATCCTGATGTATGACGTGTTCAAGATGCCGGTTGCGCTCGGTCGTCCGGGGCAGGCATCCGAGGCCGGAGAGCTGATGGCCTTCCTGCTCTCCGAACGCGCTGCCTATCTTACCGGTGCGATCATCAACATTGATGGCGGCACGGACTTCTGATCTCTCGCCTCGCGGTCAGTCGATTGCCATGAGGCTCTTGGCTTGGCGGGCTGGCAGCATGACCTTGCCGGACTCGACAGCCTCTGCGAGATCATGGGCGGAGAAATCTGGCGAAGGGACGTAGCCCGGGCCATTTTCCAGTCTCACTTCCCGGACAATGCCGCCGCCCGCCACAATCGTCTTGCCGGTCTGCGGCGCTGACAGGTCACTGACCATGTAGAGCACGACTTCGGCGACCTTGTCCGGCGTGTAGATGGCCTTGTAGTCTTCATTGGTTACGGCTGCCGTGAGGCGCGTATCGGCAGCGGGGGCAAGCGTCCACACGCGGATGCCGTAACGCTCGCCTTCAAGGGTGAGCGTGTTGGAGAACCCCCAGATGCCGCCCTTGGCTGCGCCGTAATTGCCTTGTCCGAATTTGCCCTGAAGGCCCGATGTCGAGCTTGTGTTGACGATCACGCCGCCTCTGGCCTGTGCCTTCATCTGGGTGAAGACCGGACGGGTGACGCAGAACGTGCCCTTCAGGTGCACATGCATGACGTCGTCCCAATCCTTCTCGTCCATCTTGGCAAGCGTGCGGTCGCGCAGGATACCGGCATTGTTGACGAGGATGTCGACGCCGCCAAACGCCTCCATCGCCGATTGAAGAATCGAGGCGCCGCCTTCGACCGTGCCGACGTCGGCGGCATTGGCGACCGCTTCACCGCCTGCGGCGCGGATCTCTTCAACCACCTTGTCTGCGGACGTGGAAATAGGCGCGCCGCCGTCCGAGGCGACGCCGTAATCGTTGACGACAATCTTTGCGCCTTCACGCGCGAATGCATGGGCGTAGGCCCGGCCGAGGCCGCCCCCACCGCCGGTTATGATCGCGACCTTGCCGTTCAGAATACCCATTGCCTGTTCCTCATTTTTTTCGCGGGCAGCTATTCGCTGCAGTTGTCGCGAGTCTGAAACGGGCGGGAATAAAAGTCAGTGGGTTTATGCGGCATCTTTTAAGGGAAGTCGGCATGGGCCATGGCGGAGTTCGCATGAGCGCATCGGGTGACATGTCTTCAGGGTACAGTTTCAATATTCATGGCCCGCCAGCCTGGGCGGATAATTTTTGCGACTGTTTGGAGACGAGCCTCATGAACCTGGATTTCAGCCCGGAAGATGAAGCTTTCCGCGCCGAGGCGCGCGACTGGCTGCACGACAATGTGCCACGCGAGGAGCGTCCGCCGTCCGATGACGGTATGCGGGCATTCGACCTCGCCTGGCAGAAACTTCAATATGATGGCGGATGGGCCGGTGTGTCCTGGCCGGAAGAGTATGGCGGCCGAGGCCTTGGCCTGACCCGCCAGCTGATCTGGTATGAGGAATATGCCAGAGCCGGGGCTCCGAATGCGGAGCTCCTGTTTGTCGGTTGCAATCATGCGGCGCCGACCATCATGACATGGGGCACTGATGAGCAGAAGCAGTATCACCTTCCTCGCATCTTGAAGGGTGAAGTGGCCTGGTGCCAGGGCTTCTCGGAGCCGAATAACGGGTCCGATCTTGGCGGCTTGCGTTGCCGCGCGGTCGTCGATGGCGACCATCTCGTCGTCAATGGCTCAAAGATCTGGACGAGTTCGGCGCATCTGGCCGACTGGCAGGAACTGCTTGTGCGCACCGATACGGTTGCTCCCAAACACAAGGGGATCAGCTGGGTCATTTGCGACATGAACACGCCGGGCATTGAGCTTCGCCCGATCCTGATCATGACCGCGCCCGGCCATCATCATTTTAATCAGGTCTTCTACAACAATGTCCGCATTCCTCTGAGCAATGTCGTCGGCCCGCTGAATGAAGGCTGGAAAGTTGCCATGTCGACCCTTGGTTTCGAGCGCGGCACGGCGAGCATGTCCGAGCAGATCCGGTATAATGTCGTGGTCGAAAAACTGGTTGAAATGGCGCGCGAACGATTTGGCGCGTCCGCGCTTGAGCATGACGAAATCGGCGCCCGGCTTGCGCAATTGCGCGCCGAGTCCGCTGCTGTTCGCGCGATGACCTATTCGATTGCGTCCCGCGCGGCCGGTGGCCAGCCTCCAGGCTCGGAAGCGTCCCTGATGCGGGCTTTCTTCAGCCAGCTGCAACAGCGCATCAGGCGGATCGCGCTCGACGTTATCGGTGAAGATGCGCTTGAGCTTCCCGATACGAATGACCCCTGGATCCGGCCCTATTTGCGGTCTTACAGCAACACGATTGCGGCCGGTACGTCCGAGATCCAGCGCAACATCATAGGCGAGCGTGTGCTCGGCCTGCCACGGTAAGGGGCGTCACATGCATTTGCTGCCAACAAACGAACAGGTCCAGATCGTTGATACGGTCGCGGCCTTCCTGTCGAACCTCGCACCGGTCGAACGGCTTCGGCCTGACAAGCACGGCCAGATTGGCAATCCGGATGCCAGCCTGTGGCCACAGTTGGGAGAGCTTGGATTTCTCGGGCTTGGTCTGGCTGAGGACGATGGCGGGATCGGGCTTGGGGCTGTCGAGGAAGCGCTGGTCTTCCGCGAATATGGCCGGAACCTCGTCTCGACAGAGATTTTCGGGATTACGCTCGGCGCGCATCTGGCGGCAGAGTCGAATTTGAATACGGCAAGCGAGATCGTCGCCGGCAATATCCGGGTCGGTATTGCCAACCCTCGCGGGGCAATAACTTCCGAAAATGGTCTGAGCGCCAGCTTCCATCTCATGGAAGCTGGCGAGGCTGAGCTGATCGTCGTGCTGACGCCGGACGGTCCCCATCTTCTGCCTGCGTCTGCCTTTGAGGATGGTGAAGATTGCCCCGGAATGGACAGTCACAATCTTCTGCACCGCGCGACCCTGCGCAATGCGCGGCCTCTGTCCAGTGCCGCCTCATCCAATGCCCATAGATCCAGAGCGCTTCTGCTGTCGGCCGCCTATGCGTCCGGTCTTTCAAAGGCGGCGCTCGACATGGCCGTCGACTACGCAAAGATGCGCGAACAGTTCGGCAAGGTGATCGGCTCGTTCCAGGCGGTCAAGCACAAGTGCGCCGACATGGCGATTGCGGCCGAGGTCGCGTCCTGCCAGGTCGATTTTGCCTCTGTGGTTGTTGCTGAAAACAGGCCGGATGCGCTCTACCACGCGACGGCGGCCAAGCTTGTCGCGGTGGATGCTGCGCTGAAGAATGGCGCGACAAACATCCAAGTTCACGGCGCCATCGGTTTTACGGCTGAAACAGACGCCCACGTCTATCTCAAGCGCGCGCACACGATCGATGTTCTCGGCGGGGATTTGAGGAAAACGCGCGCTTCAATGATGGGTCAGGCGGCGCCCGCCTGACCCGAAAGAGTACCTCCGTAGTTACGTATTCATGCGCGTGCGTAACTCGAACCCTGACAGCGTCCTCCGGGCAATTGCGAAATTGGACCGGAGGCGCTGTCGTTTTTTTGAGGTCTTCTGGACAAGAGAAATCGGGCTGTTTAGCCGACCGGGCAGGAATGGCTGATCAGCCAGTCACGGCCTTAGAAATCCTTCCGGAATTTTGCATACTCGTTGAGCAGGTCCGGTGTCGCCGCAGCGATGTCGAGGAGGGCTTTCTCGCTGACCTGTTGCTGGTCTGCAAATTCGGCGAGGTGGTGAATATCCTTGCGAAGATTACTGGAGGCGCCGGTGACCTTTTTGAACTGTTGATTGTTCATGATCAGCCGTAGGCCGGTGCTCGCCCCGGAGGAAGCCGCAAAGACCCGGGCTGCAACCTGCTGATCGATGCCGAATTCGCGCGCGAGCTGCAGGGCGTGCACGGCCATGGCGGTGTTGGCAAAGCAGAGATTGTTGTTGAGGAGTTTGGCGGCCTGGCCTGTTCCGGTGGCGCCCATATGGAAGATGTTCGAACCGAAGGAGGCGAGAACCTCGCGTGCCGCTTCGAGGGTCTCGATGTCGCCGCCGACCAGAATGGACATTGTGCCGGCTTCTGCGCCGTCAGGGCCGCCGCTCACGGGGGCATCCAGCAGCTTCAGATTTCGCGCCTTGGCTTCCTTGCCGAGCTCGACCATCGTGCCGGGAAGGACGGTCGAGTGAATGCAGATGATCGTGCCAGGCGCCGCCCCGGCAAACACGCCGTCGCTTCGCATCAGCACGTCGCGGACATCGTCATCATTGACGACACAAATGCCAATAATGGCGCACTGGCTGGCGAGGTCTGCGGGGCTGGATGCAACCGCGCAGCCGCCGTCGCGGTAGACTGCCGTGCTGGCTTCGCGCCGCGCCCAGACTGAAAGCGGGCGTATTCTGGCAATGCGCCAGGCAATCGGGGCGCCCTGATTGCCGAGGCCGATGAAGCCGACGCGGCCGCTATTACCGGTCATGCTTTTGCCTCCGCCGGGTTACGATGACGGTTATCCTTGTCAGGCGTGAAACTCGACGTCAGGTCGTTGGATGAACAATGCAGGTTCCGCCCGCCATCAACGGGGACCACGCAACCGGTAGTGAAGGAGCTGAGATCGCTGGCGAGGAACATCGCGCTCTGGGAAATCTCCGCGACAAGGCCGTGGCGCTTCATCGGCAGCCGGCTTTCGAACCGCTCGAGTACGGCAGGGTCCTTGAACAGGGCTTCAGCGCCGCTGGATTTGATCAGGGCAGGGGAGATGATGTTGAACCGGATATTGTCGCGCCCGAACTCTGCCGCGAAATTCTTCATCATCTGGACTTCGGCGGCGCGCGCGCAGGAATAGACCGAGCGTTCTGTCGTGGATTCGAAGGCCGACCCCGACCCGATATAGACGACCGAACCGCCGCCCGCCTTCTGCATGTGCGGAATGCACATCGCGGAAATCCAGAAGCGACTTTTGAAAATATAGAGAAACTGTTCGTCGATCTCTTCATCCGTCGTCTCGATGGACGGACCGAAGAAGGGGCGGATGGTCGGTGAAATCACCAGCGTTGTGATCTGGCCGAATTCACTGATCGCGGTGTCGACGATGGCTTGAAGGTCAGATTTGATTGACAGGTCGCCTGCCTTGCCGACCGCGATGGATTTGTCCTTCGCGTACTTTGCGTTCAGCTCTTCTGCCTTGGCGTCCGAAGCGGACTGGGACCGGCTGGTGATGATGACCTGGCCGCCACTGGCGGCGATGTCTTCGGCGATCTGGGCACCCATGCCCTGCGTCGCACCGATGATGATGGCTGTCTTTCCAGACATATCAAAGCTGTTTTCGGGCATGAGGGCAGGTCTCCAAATTCGGGTCAGGGGCTCCAGGCAGGAGAGCGCTTCGGCGACAGCATGGGAATTGCGCATTGACCTGCGGCCACTCCGTTTTCGCCTAAATGCGGGGGTGGATAGAGACCGGCGGACTGCGCAGAATGATCGTAATGGGCAGAATGATCGTAATGGCCTGAAATGGGCGAACCAGACTGGAGTCTTGCAAGCATGCATTCGCAATCAGACGAAATGGCAATACGCAGCCTCGCCGCCGCCTACACGGACGCGGCGAACCGTCGGGACGGTGCTGGCATGGCCGCAGTCTACGCGCCGGACGGACAGCTCGAGGCGCCATCGGCAGGCGAACCGGTGGTCGGGCGGGACAAGCTCGAAAAGCGGTTCAGGCGACTGGTCGAAAAAGAACGGGATTTCCTGTTCCAGATGACGCATTCCGGCGTCGTCGAAGTTAATGGTGACACGGCCCTGGCGCGGTGGTGGTTTACCGAGCTCAAACAGCCGACCGGACAGCCGGTTGAATGGGTGTGCGGTGTTTACCAGGATGAGTGCGTGCGCCTCGACATTGGCTGGCGTTTCGCCCGGCGGGTGGTGTCTTCGCCTTTCAGGTGGGTGCTTCCGGAGGGACAGGCGATCAATGCGGCCTTGCCGTCTTTCCTGCCGCTTTCCGGTTTGCCGACACCATGACGGCCCGTTTGCAAACAGGCGGGAAGGTGGATCCGTTCGACCGGCTGCGCTTTGACGGAAAGGTGGCGCTGGTCACCGGTGGTGGCGGTGGCATCGGCCGGGCGATTGCCCTCAGGCTTGCCCAACTGGGCGCGGACATTGCGGTCGCCGAAATCATTCCTGAACGCGCTGAGGAAACCGCTGAACGCGCGCGTGAATTCGGACGCAAGGCGATTGCCCTGCCAACGGACGTCATGGACACTGACCAGATCAGGGCAGCGGTCGAAAAGACTGACGAGGCGTTCGGGCGGATCGACGTTCTGGTCAACAATGCTGGCGGGGTGGCGGGCAAGGCCTTTCTCGAACAGAGCGAAAGAAGCTGGCGGCGTCATATCGACATAAATTTTGTGAGCATGCTGGCGGCCACATCAGCGGCCGTGCCGATCATGGTTCGCGGCGGACGGGGTGGCAGCATTATCAATGTCACCAGCATTGAGGGGATGCGTGCGGCACCGGGCTATGCGGTCTATGCCGCCTGCAAGGCGGCCATGATCAACTTTACCGAGTCCATGGCGCTGGAATTTTCCGGCGACGGCATCCGGGTCAATGCAATCGCACCGGATCATACGATTACGCCAGGCGGGCGCGGCAACCGGGTCGGGCCAGTCGATCCGTCGACCTGGCTCAAGCGGTCTGACGACGCCGAAGATGCCATGAACCGGCTCATTCCGCTCGGCCGGGAAGGCCTCGACACAGAATGTGGTGATGTAGCCGCTTTCCTCGCCTCGCCGATGGCGAGCTATATGACCGGCGTGACGCTCCCGGTCGATGGCGGGACGATGGCGGCAGGCGGATGGCACAGGGACAGGGACGGCCGCTGGACACAAATTGAAGGGCAGGGGCGAAGCTAGGTTCGCCAGCCTTCCGGCTCAGTGATAGCGGTCGATATAGTCCTTGAATACGGACCGGATTTCCGGCGCCTCCAGACCAAATTCGTCCCGCGTATAATTATGCGCGCCGTGCTTGCCTTTGGGGCGGGCCTTCAGGCGCAATTGCAGGCGCGCCTTGTAACTATCTGTGAAGTCCAGGCCGACCGCGTCATACAGGGCCTGCAGGGTCGCGATTGGGTTTTCGACCAGATCCTTCTGGTAGATATCGACAAAGGTACGGTCGCTGAGATGGTCACGCGCCTGCATGGCCGCTTTGACGCCTGCGGACTGGAATTCAAGCTGCATCCGGCCCAGCGCCTGTTTGTTGACGGCTTCACCGCTGGCTTCCCTTATGGTCGAGACGAGGCTGCAGACCGACGGGACACTCAAGGTCGGGTCGCGATGAGCCCAGACAAAGCGGGCATCCGGAAAGACCGATGCGATCGCATCAAGTGAGAATATGTCGGGCGGGTTCTTGAGGTTCCAGCAGGGTGCCGGCGTCTTCCACTGCAACAGCTTCAGGACCTTAGCAAAATAGGCATAGGCCGGACGCTTATCGGCGTCCTGCAGCCACTTCGTGTAGCTGGGGGTTGGCCACAGGCTTGGAAGCTGGAGGTTGCGAAAAGTCAGGCCGAGTTGGACGCCGTGTTCGGAAGGGTCCCACGGCTCAACGGCCAGCATCGTCTTCAGGGCCGGCAAGGCGGCGTCGCGAGCAGCGAATGCGCGGGTCGTTTCGGCAATTCGGGGGTCTTGCGTTTCGCTCGCATTGGGCGGCGGTGTCACTTGCGCCGACTCCCAGCGCCGGATCGACCGCATCTGTGGGTCTTCCGACAGGAATTGCGACAGCGCGGTCGTGCCGCTGCGGGGCAAGCCGACGACAAAGACGGGCGCTTCAATCCGCTCGTCGAGGATGGACGGATGTTGCTTCAGGCAGGCTTCGATGCGCAGCCGCTCGCGGAGGGTTGCGATGATGCTTGCCTCGGCCTGTTTCAGCCGTGCTTGCGACAGGCCGGATTCGGTTCGCAAGGAGTCGCAAAAGACGGCGAGGCCGTCCTCCATCGGTTCGTCGCCGAACTCGTCCAGACCGGTCTGATCGACGGCCTGCTGCTTCAGCGCGCTGGGATCCAACATAATTCAGCCTTTCTGTTCTGGCGGGTTTGGGGGTGGGTCAAGAGACGAGGGCGTCGGGGCGGCGTGCTTCAACCATCCGGCGCATGCCCTCTTGCCATTTCACCTGCCATTCCATGCCGAGCGAGGACCCATAGTCGGTATCCGTGATACGGCCCCAGAGCGTCTTGCCTTCACCATATTCGAAGATCGGTTCGCGTCCGACCAGCTCTCCGATGTACCGGCACCAGTCTTCAAGCAACACGCCTTCAGGGCCGCCCCAGTTCACAAGGGTCGCTGGCGACCTGGCCGCGCGGGCGAAGACGGCGAGATGGCGCACCATGTCGTCTTCGTGGATGGGTGAATGAAGGCAGGGCCGCCCTTTCGGAAGCAGGACCGGCCGCCCGTCGATGATTGAATCCAGGTGGTGGCCGGGAAGGCCTCCGTCATCATAGGGCCCGCCATAGGACACATCGAGCCGGGCGATCGTCGTGGGTGTTCCGTTGATCCGCGAAAGCGTCCTGACAACGCCCTCGGCGGCAAGTTTCGTCGGTCCGTAATTTGGGGCGAAGGGCGTAGTGCCGCCGACATCGTCCGTTTCCTTGTAGCGGTGATGGGGGTCGGGATCATCGAGATAGCAGCCACTTGCCGAGACGAAGATGAAGGCGTCGACGTGCCGGTATTTCTGCATCAGCAGGCCGGTGCCTTCCGCATTCTGAAGCATGCCGTTTTCCGCACTTCCCGGCTTCGTATTGGCGGCGACATGGACGACGATATCAATGTCGTCCGGCGCTTCATCGAGTTCGCCCTTTGCAAAATCACCGGAGACGGTCTTTACGCCGGCTTGCTCGGCTCGTTCGCGCGATCCCGGCCTTGAGTAACGCGCCAGGCCCCACACGGTGTTGTGCGGCGCCAGCTGGTCAGCGAACGCGCCGCCAACCTGTCCGGTCAGTCCAGTCAGCAGTATTTTCTTGCCTTTGAGCACGGTACTCTCCCTTTGTCTGGGCAATTCACCGAAGACGATTGAGCGGTCTTGAACCTCTCCCAATGGACCGGAATAGCGTGCAGACCCTAGGTTCGATGCGCCAGATTTCATTTATCAGACGGACCATAGCGGCCGCTCCCGGATCCGTATTATGTGATCGCGGAGTTCACTTATTGGAGAGTCCCATTAGCGGTGTTCAGGGGCGGCGCGTACGGTGACGTCGGCCAAGTACGTCGGCACCGAGACTGGTCCAAACCTGTTGTGGTCAGGGCGCGAGCGTAGAAGTTTGTGGGCTTCGATGATCCTGAAAAAAAGGAATGCGCATGGATGACGATGTGAAGTCGGACACCTCTAAGCGGCTTAAGCAGGCGGACAGTGCCCTCAATTCGGTGCCCGAGCGAGGCGCGTATCGCTGGTATGTCCTGTTCGTGCTCACAGCGATCTTCACCGTACATTACCTTGACCGGACGGTGATGTCGGTCGTGATCGAGCCGATCAAGGAAGAGTTCGGCCTGTCGGACTCCGCGCTTGGCCTGTTGTCCGGCCTCGCACATTCGGGCGCCTTGTCCCTTTTCGCGCTTCCCATGGGTTGGCTCACCGACCGCACGAACCGGGTCCGAATGGTCTCAAGTGTCGTGATGATCTGGAGTGGCATTACGGCTCTCGGCGCCCTTGCGACCGGTTACTGGTCGCTTCTGTTGATGCGGATGGGTGTCGGGGCCGCCGAAGCCGGGGGGCCGCCGGCCAGCGTGTCGATCATCGGCGACCTCTTCGAGCGCCGCGAACTGCCAACCGCGATGGGCGTATACTATCTCGCCATGGGGCTGGGCACGGGACTGATCTTCCTCGTCGGCGGATATGTTGCGGAGTTCTTCGGCTGGCGTGCAGTCTTCCTGATCGCGGGTATCCCGGGTTTCCTCCTTGGCATGTTGCTCTTGTTCACCGTGCGCGAACCGCGCAGGCGCTCGTCCGGAGACGGGACAAAGAAAGCGCCGGACCTCAAGGAGGTCGTGAAAGCCCTTTCCACGAACAAGGGCCTGTTGTTCATTATTCTGGCGGGTACATCCGCATCCCTCGCCCAGGCCGCCTTGCTGACCTGGATGGGGCCATTCATGATCAGGGTGCGCGACCTCAGCCTCGGCGAAGCTGGTCTTGTGATGGCGGTTGCAGCCGCCGGCGGGAAAACGCTGGGATCGCTACTCGCTGGCGTCATGACACGGGTCATGGCGCGCGACCGGGTTCGGCAGTTCTTCCGCTTTCCAGCATTGATGCTGCTATTGTCGCTGCCAGCCTGCTGGCTCATGGTCGGCGTCGACAGCGTCGCGCTCAGCATCCTGTTCGCGATCCTGCTGAGCGTCATTCTGGGCTGCTGGTCAGGGCAGGTGACGGCCATTGTGATGACGGCAAGCCCGTTATCCATGCGCGGGACGGCAACTAGCACTTACTGGCTGATGGCCAATCTGGTCGGCGTCGGCCTCGGTCCACTGGTGATTGGCATTATCAGCGACCTGGCAGGCTCTCTGGGCGCGGCCATGGCGATTGCCACGGTCATCAACGCGTTTGCTGCCCTGTTCTTCTACCTGGCCTGCCGGAACCTCAGCGAAGAGGAGGATGTGGCTCCTGTGGCCTGAGCTGCATGATGGCCCCTGCGCGCAGGACGCGTCAGGCCGCTGTTTCCAGCTCGATCGCGGTGGCCAGCAGCTCTTTCCACTCGCGCGCCGAGCCGCCGACCAGCGCGAGATGACGGGCGCGCCGGAAGTAGAGGTGGCAGTCCGCTTCCCATGTGAAGCCCATGCCGCCATGGGTCTGGATGTTCTCTTTCGATGCGAACCAGTAGGCGTCACAGGCGGCTACGCGGGCAGCGGCAGCGGCGAGCGGCAGCTCTGCCTTGTCGCCGGCCAACGCCCATGCACCGTAATAGGCATGCGCGCGTGCCAGCGTATTCTTCACATACATGTCGGCGAGCTTGTGTTTGATGGCCTGAAACCCGGCAATCGGTCGGCCGAACGCGAAGCGTTGCATTGCAAAGCCGCGGGCCATGTCGAGACAACGCTCTGCGCCGCCTAGCTGTTCGAACGCCGTGAATACGGCGACACCTTGCAGGACGCGGCGCAAAAGGTCTTCGCCTGACCTGCCGGTGCAAAGCGGTTCAGCCGGTGCTCCGTCAAAGACCAGACGGGCAACGCCGCGGCTCTGATCGATGCTTTCGAGAGGCTGTGCCTCGACGCCATCAAGCGACGCAACGAACAGGCCGATCTTTCCATCATGGCGGGCGAGCACAATCGCCGCATTGGCGATTGCGCCATCGGTGACCGGTGCCTTTGTTCCCGTCAGCTTGCCGTTTTCATAAGTGGTTTCGATGCCTTCGAAATTGAGCGGACCGGGTTGTTCGGTGAGGGCGAGGCAGCCGATCAAATTACCGGCGGCAACCCTTGTCAACCAGTCCTGAGATTGCTCGGGGGAGCCGCCGCACTGAACGGCCTCGGCGAAGCCGAAGACGGTGGAGTTGAACGGGATTGGGGCGCAAGCCCGGCCGAGTTCCTCGGCAATGGCGCACACATCAACGCGGCCGAGACCGAGACCACCGACCTCTTCCGGCAGTCCAGCCGCGACCCAGCCCATATCGATGATTTTCTGCCAGAGATCGGCATCGAAGGCCCCTGCATTCGTTTCCAGGCTCTTGCGGACGCGGTCGGGCGGGCATTCTGCATCAAGGAACTTACGGGCCTCTGTTTTCAGGAATTGCTGGTCCTCTGAGAAGTCGAAATTCATGCGCTGGTCACCCTGTGCCGCTCGATTAATAGATGCGTCACCGTAGCGGCAGATCGGTTTGGGAGGTTAGGCCAAAACATCCCGGCCGCTTCCGATTTACGCATCTGTCGAGGGCTGGGGTTTTGCTGCGCCTGCGATACGCTGAGCGTCGTGAAATTGACGCAGCAGATATAAGCAGAGGGCCTCTCTTGGATTTCGACGATACAGACGAAGAAGCCGCATTCCGCAAGACTGCCCGCGACTGGCTGGCGGCCAACGGCCCAGCCAAGGGTTGGTTTGCGAGCCTGCCGACCGATGAGGATAAACTGCAGGCCGCGCGCGACTGGCAGCGGACCAAGTTCGAGGGCGGATTTGCCTGCATCACCTGGCCAAAAGAGGTCGGCGGCGGCGGCGGGACCTCCATCCAGCAGGTCATCTATAACCAGGAAGAAGCGAAATACGATGTCCCGCGTGGCTATTTCGATGTGACATTCGGCATGTGTCTTCCAACCCTGATGAAAGTGCTCGGCGCCGAGGCGACGAAGCGTTTCATCGGGCCGGCCCTTCTGGGTGAGGAAGCGTGGTGCCAGCTCTTTTCAGAACCCAGTGCGGGGTCTGACCTTGCCGGCCTCCGGATGCGTGCCATCCGGAACGGCGACAAGTGGACGGTCAACGGCCAGAAAGTCTGGACGTCCGGCGCGCATTTTGCCGATTACGGCCTGCTGCTGGTGCGTACCAGTCCGGACAAGCCCAAACACAAGGGGCTGACCATGTTCTGGATCGACATGCGCTCGCCCGGCATCAAGGTTCAGCCGATCAAGCAGATGTCCGGTCGGTCAATGTTCAACGAGGTGTGGTTTGACGACGTGGAGGTCGATGACAGCCAGCGCATCGGAGAGGTTGATGATGGCTGGAGAATGTCGCTCGTCACCTTGATGAATGAGCGGCTGTCGATTGGCGGCGGGAGTGGCCCGACGTATCGCGACGCCATGAAAACCGCAGCTGGCGTCACCGGTCTGGATGGCCAGCCCGCTTCGAAGGATCGCGCATTCCGGGAAAAGATCGCCGAGTGGTATGTTGCGTCGAAGGGTGTCGAGCTGACCGGGTTCCGGACGCTGACAGCCCTGTCGCGCGGCGAAACGCCGGGACCTGAATCCTCGATCAGCAAACTCGTCTCGGCCAACACGGCGCAGGCTGTGGCGCTGGAGATGATGGATGTTCAGGGGGAATGGGGCGGCGTGCGCGACGCTGAAGAATCCGTCGCAAGCGCTGTCTACCAGATGTCCATGATGATGAGCCCGGGCGGACGGCTCGCGGGTGGCACTGATGAGGTGCTTCGGAATATCGTGGCAGAACGCGTTCTGGGGCTGCCGGGCGATATTCGCGTCGACAAGACAGTGCCCTTCAACAAGATCCCGACCTCATGACCGCAGGGCAATCAATAGCCACAGGCGCCGAGCCTGTCCTGAGCGAACTGGTCGATGGGGTGCAATGGCTGACGCTGAACCGGCCCGACAGGCTGAACGCCGTCACGCCGGAACTCTATGACGTGCTAAAAGCGCGCGTCGCCGAAGCGGCGTCAGACCGGCGCGTGAAATGCGTCGTGCTGACAGGTGCAGGAAAAGGGTTCTGCGCCGGCAAGGACCTCAAGGCCGCCGCCTCAGAGCAGGCGGAGACAGCCGGTGAATGGCTGGAGGCCCGGATCGAGTATCTTCGGGCGTCTTCACAGATATCGAAAATGCTCCACGAGATGGAGAAGCCGACGATCGCGATGGTCAATGGCGCGGCGGCCGGGGCGGGTTTGAGCCTCGCGGCCGCGTGCGACTTCCGGATTGCGGGAGAGGCTGCGGTTCTCACATCGGCCTTCGTGAAGGTTGGTTTGCCCGGCGACATGGGCGGCACGTGGTTCTGGACGAGGATATTGGGGGCTGCCAAGGCCAAGCGGCTGTACCTGCGGAGCGAACGCTTCGACGCTCAGGCCGCATTGGCCTTCGGCCTTGTCGATGAAGTCGTCAGCGATGATGGGCTGAAGGCGCAGGTTTCTGCGCTCGCTGCGCAGTTCGCTTCGAGCTCTGCAACAGCGCTGCGCTTTGCCAAGGCGGCGCTCAATGCCGCGCCGGCTTGCAGTCTTGATGAAATGCTTGAAATCGAAGCCGTGAATACAGCGCTGGCGGGCGTTGATGCCGCGATGCAGGCCTGACCGGTCCCGTTGCCGGCCAGGTCGCGCCGGTGCTATCTGATCCGGTATTTCTGTTTCTGACCGAGCTTTCGCTCCGTACCGGCCATCGCGATCGGATTGCCAATCTGGGTGTACATCAGGGCATTTTCCATGGCTTCCCGATGCGGAAGGCTGAGCGCTTCCCAGATCGCACGGACAGAGCCTTCAATCGCGACGGGGTGCTTGTTGGCGATCGATGTCGCCAGCTCCCCTGCGCGGTCCCAAAGGTCATCGCGGGTGGTGATCTCAGTCACGAGGCTGATGCGAAGCGCGGTCTCTGCCGACATGCGTTCTTCATTGCCGAGCAGCACCATGCGCTGGATTTCCGACAGGGGCATTCTTGCAAGCGCGCCAACCGGCTCGCAGGCCGATACCATGTTGAAGCTCACATGGGGGTCGAAGAAGGTTGAATCGTCCGAACAGATGATGATGTCGGCTTCGTTCAGGAAGTAGAAGGCGCCGCCTGCGCAAATGCCTGAGACGGCGACGATCATCGGCTTCCAGACCTTGTTGGATTTTGGCCCGAGCGATTCTGCGGGGTCATCCATCTGCCATGGTTTCTGGCGCGACTCCGGCAGCCGATAGGGTGTAATCCCGGGGCCGCCCTTCACATCTGCGCCAGAGCAGAATGCCGGGCATGGCGCGGCCCGCAAAACGATCACCCGAACGGCATCATCGTCGCGGACACGGTTCCACACGTCAGCGAATTCGTTCGTCATATCCCGGGTGAAGCTATTATAGGCCTCCGGCCGATTGAGCGTGATCGTCGCAATGCCCTCCGACACGTCAAAAAGAATAGTGCTGTAGCCCATGAGTTTTCTCTCCATTGCATGTTTGAGCCCGCCTCGGGGGCCGAGTTTTCAGCGAAACGAAATTTAATTATGAAGCATCGTCACTGAAAATTCTAATTTTTTTCGAATTTGCTTATGTGTATTTGCTCAAGACCATTGCAAATACAGCGCGCTTGAGACAGGCTATCCTTCAGGAAAAAAACAGAAAATACATAATCTGCGATCCTAGGGAGAAAATGATGTCGGAGATAGACAGACTTATTCGTTTTGCCGCCGTTGCTGAAGAACTGTCATTTAGCAAGGCCGCGAGACGCTTGAATGTGGATCAGCCCTGGCTTTCAAGACAGATCCAGCAATTGGAGATGCGGCTTGGGTTTCCGCTCTTCGTTCGCAGCACGCGGTCCGTCCGTCTCACCACTGAAGGTGAGCTGCTCTATGGAGAGGCCTATCTCCTGAAAGTCGCCAGTGACGAGTGTCTCGACAAGGCGAAGCACATGATGAAGAGCCACAGTCAGGTTATCCAAGTTGGCGTTAATCCGTTTACCTACTGGGTGCCTGAGCGTCGTGAGCTCTTCACCCAGTTTGAAGAGCGCCACGACCGTGTCAGCGTCGAGATTACGAGCAATTATACGTCGAGACTGATCTCGAAATTGCGCAAGCGCCTGATCGATTTTGCGCTCATTCCGCTGTTCAGCGAATTGCCGGACTTTGAGTCCCTGATCATTCATTCTAGCCCGGTCAGCCTGCTGGTTCCGAAAGAGGATGAGCTGGCGAGCCGCGATAGTGTTTCACTTGATGATCTGAAGGGGCGCAAGATTCCGGTTACCAATCCCCGCATCAATCAGGAATTCTACGACTGCATCTACGCGCCGATCATCGACCGGGGCGTCGAGGCCATCATCGTGCCGGAAGGCGCGCAGGCTATCGCTCATCTGGCGCATGAGCAGCGGCTACCGTTTATCAGCTTCAGCTATCCACACAGCGATCCTGGTGTGGACGCGTCCTTCGTGCACGTCCCCCTGAAGGGCCGCACACCGATCGTGGAATATGCGCTGGTTCGCCGAAATGAACCGCCACGCGCGACGGTATCGCACTTCTGGAAAACGGCACAAGCGTTGGCGCCGAAGGCGAAACGCGCAAAGGTATCGTCCAGCGTCCCTCAGGAAGAGGCGGCATAAGAGAGACGATTTCGGGCCGGCTTGTTCTCCGGCCCGACTTCCCGTTTCAAGGCTGATTGATCGGCGATTAGCCTTCTATTACGGCGCGGCCGTTCTTGAGCACGGTCACATTCCGCGCCTTCACGTGCGCCGTGAAGGATATCTCGGTTCCTGACTTCCACAGTTCGAAAGTAATTGTGTCGCCGGGAAAGACCGGCGCCGAAAAGCGCGCTTGCAGTTCCTTGAGCGTCTCCGGCCTAAAGTCGCCATAAGCCTCAAGGATGGCCCGCGCTGCCAGTCCATAAGTGCACAGACCGTGGAGGATCGGGCGATCGAAGCCGGCGGCTTTCGCTGCGGCTGGATCGGCGTGCAGGGGATTATAGTCGCCGCTCAACCGGTAGAGCAGGGCCTGGTCGGGCCTTGTCGTAAGGGAGCTGGTCTTGTCGGGGGCCCTTTCCGGCATCGGATGGGGCGCCGGTGCGCCGTCCCTCGGGGCGCCGCAATTTCCATCGCCTCGCGCGAAGGATGTGACCCTGACGGTCGCGAGGGGTGTGTCCGTTTCGGTATCGATCAGGACGGTTTCAGTGTTGACCACGGCGCCCTTATCGCCCTTGTCGAAGACAGAAAGGACGCGTCCTTCACCCCGGATTCGGCCGTGTGCCGGCATCGGCGTGTGCCAGATGATGGATTGTTCGCCGTGAACGGACAGCCGGTAGTCGATGCCAAGTGCGTCGACTGTGACGCCAAGACCGCGGACGAGAATGGCCGCGATGGTCGGCATCGTCTTCTGGTCCTTTTCGTAGACGAAAGGCAGTTCGTGCGCATCAAGCGGGTCTGAGGCCAGGCCGAGACCGAGTGCGTAGAGCATCGAATCCTGACGGGTCCATTCCTTGATTTGCCCTGAGGATTTGAGGTCCAGGATTTCCGGGTACTTGATTGGCATGGATGTCTCCAAGTGTGATGGGGCGCCAGACGGGCAGTGCGATTACGTGCGCGCTGGCGAAGGTTCGAAGAGGGGAAGCCAGACATCCTCAACCTGTTCGAACACGACGGTGACGGGCATGCCGATACGGACGTCCGCCGGGTCGCAATTCACGATATTGGTCGTCAGGTTCAGTCCATCCTGTTCCTCGAGCGTCACGATGGCGACGGTATAGGGCGTCTCGAGGCCCGGCTCCCAGACCTGATGGTTAATCGTGTAGGTTGAGATGACGCCGCGGCCAGACAGGGCGGCGGGCGCCAGGTCGCGTGAGTGGCAGCGTCTGCAAATGTCAGAGTGTGGATGAATATAGAGGTTACAATTCTGACATTGCGTTATGATTAGCTTCCCAGACGCACCGCCTGTCCAGAATTCAAAATTATCTTTATCTATAACGGGTAGGTGGTTTCTAAGCATGCTGGTTTCAATCGCAAAATAATGTGATAGTTCTTCACTAATGACGATGTATTGCGGGAGCAACAGCTGAAATGTCCAAGCCTGAAGGCGTTCTGAGCAAGATCAGGGTTGTGGAGTGGTCTCAAGGCCACGCTGCTGCGTATGCAGGTCTGTTATTGGCTGAATCGGGCGCAGATGTCGTTCTGATTGATGGGGATCGGACAGGACGGCGGCAAAAACTGGCATCATTCGCTGTCTGGGATCGCAGCAAGCGGAGACTGGAGCGAAATTGCAGGGCGCCAGAAGACGCGCAGGCGTTGCAGGATCTCCTGTCCGAAGCAGATATTCTGCTCACCGATGTGACGCCGCATGACCGGGAGAAGCTCGGGCTCGGTTCCCGCGCCATCAAGGACAGGCATCCTCATCTGATCATTACCGAGATTGGTAGTTGGCCGGCGGGCCACAAGCTTGAGAACCGACCGGTCGATGATACGCTGGTTCTTGCCGAGGCGGGACTCATGGATGAGCAGGCCGGTGTTCGGGATGGCCCTATCTATCTGAGGTTTCCGCTCGGCAGTTGGGGGAGCGCCTATCTTGCCGCCATCGGCACGCTGGCCCGTCTCATACAGAAGCGGCGTGGAAGAGGTGTTGGCGGCGTCTCAACGAGCCTGGTTCAGGGCGCACTCGCGCCGAGCGCAATGTTGTGGCGCAAGGCGGAACGGGCGACGCCGGAATTTACCAATTCAATGGGGAAGTCCATTCGGTCCCCGCAGTTCGAATGTTCGGACGGGGTGTGGATCCACGTCAAGTCCACGCCGGACCACGCGCCATTGATGAGCGCGGCCCTGCAGGAACTTGGAGCCGATCGGATCGCGGACCTCAATGCAGGGGAAAAAGGCGATCACATCTGTCCGAACTGGGGCGCCAACAAATTCATCTTCAAGTCCCGGCCAAGCGACGTCTGGCTCGCGGATCTGTGGTCCGCCGATGTGGCCGTGCAGCCCGATGTGCCGATGGGGCACATCTATGGCGACGAGCAAGCCATCCTGAATGGCTATGTCATCGACGTCGAGAACCCGGTCTTTGGCAAGACCCGGCAACCGGGCGCTCCGGTCTCCATCGAACCGCCAATGCGCGCTTTCCGTCCCGCTGCATCCTTCTCGCCATGGCGCGATGGCGACTGGTCGAGCGAAAGAGCGGGAAGTAGCAATTCCAGCTCGCCAGGCGCGGCCGAGGAATTGCCGTTGAACGGCGTGAAAGTGGCCGACTTTGGGGCTTTCCTTGCCGGGCCGTTCGCAACAATGATGTTGTCCGACCTCGGCGCAGATGTGGTGAAGGTCGAAGGTCTCACGGGCGACCCGCTGCGCCGCAATGATGGCGCCTTCTTTGGCTGCCAAAGAGGCAAGCGATCGCTCGCTGTCGACCTAAAGCACGAAACGGCGGCTGATATCATTGCCAGCCTCGCGGAATGGGCCGACATCGTCCACCACAATATCCGGCTTCCGGCGGCGCATCGGCTCGGCATCGTTTACGAGACGCTGTCAGTCATCAATCCTGAACTCATCTACTGTCATGTCAGCGCGTACGGACCCAAGGGCCCCCGGAAGGACTGGCCGGGCTATGACCAGTTGTTCCAGGCCCAGACAGGCTGGGAATTTGAGGGCGCGGGCGAAGGCAACCAGCCGATGTGGCATCGTTTCGGCATGATGGATCATCAATGCGCGCTCGCCAGCCTCTTTGTCACGCTGCTCGGCCTGTATCACAGGGACAATGGGCATGGAGGCCAGGCGGTCGACGCCTCGCTTCTCGGCGCTGGCCTGATGACAGTGAGTGAAACCATCGTGCTCGAAGACGGGTCACTGACGCCCTATCCGGGGCTGGACCAGCAGCAAATGGGCGTATCTTCGACCCGACGCCTCTATCGGTGCATGGATGGCTGGGTCGCTTTCGCCAGCGATGCGCCCGACACATGGAGCAGCCTGCAGCAGCATAGCGGACAAACCAGTGTCAGCGGCGTTGAAGACTACATGGCCGGTTTGACCGTCGTCGAAGCCCTGTGCCTCGCCGACGATTGCGCAATTGCGGCGACCGAAGCCAGGACGGATAATCGGGGCAGGTTTTTCGCAGATCCCGCCAATCTGGACAAAGGCCTGGTCGCGCGGTTCAATCAATCGAAGTTCGGAATGGTCGACATGGTCGGCACGTTCTGGCTCTTCGACGGGCAGCCCGCTTTGCCGCAGAGCGGTGTACCGGACCTCGGGGAGCACACCGCGCAATGTCTGGAAGAGCTGGGTTTCAGTCCGGTAGAGATCCGAGATTTTTGCCGAAACAAAATAGTCGCAGATTTGCGAAATGAGGTAGTCGAATGACCATTCATATCAACAAAGCGAACGGGGCCAATCATGTCTGATTCCGAGGGTTCTGCACCGAAAGGGAAGCAGGCCGTTGAGCGCAAGGTAAAAAGCGTTCCTGTTCGTGGCCGCGAAAATCGGCCGCGATCAAGACGGGAAAAATCTGTCCTCACGCGTAAGCGGCTGTGCGACGCGACTAGCCGGCTGCTTGAAAGCCGCTCCCTGCGCGCCGTGACCGTTTCGGACATCACGAACATGGCGTCTGTCTCGCCGGCGACCTTCTACATCTATTTTGCCGATGTCGAAGAGGCCGTGCTGGCCGTGCTGGAGGATCTGAAGGGACAGCTCCCAGACTTTCCAAGCCTGGTTCATGCCATCGACACAGCGGCGCCGGAGCCCGGTGTGCGGGCCATGGTGAAGGCGTACCTTTCGTTCTGGGACAAGCACTATGCCGTCTTGAGAATTCGCAATCTGGCAGCCGATGAAGGAGAGCCGCGTTTTCGCGAGGCCCGTGCCACCATGCTGAGGCCGATGATGACGGCGCTCGAGGAAAAATTCAAATCGGGTAACGGCCCGATGCTCGGCTCTCCGGAAACGCCGGTCCTTGCCGTTGTCACCGTTCTGATGGGGATGCTCGAACGGCTCGCCGCGGTCATTCGCCTGCGGCCACCTGGCCGCGATATCACAAGAGGCCGGCTCATCGATGGCACCGTGATGGTGATTTCCACGATCATGATGACGAAAAAGGCAGGCTAGAATGGCAAATGGATTCAGAGGGGCGGCGATTACCGGCGTAGGATTGGCGGCGCCCGGCCGAAAGGCGACACGGCCTATCATGGATTTGATGTTGGAGGCGTCATTTCAGGCGCTCGATGATGCGGGCCTTACGCCGGCAGATATCGATGGTATCGCAACCTGGCCCAGCAAGTCTCCGTCTCCGGGCATGTCCCCGATCGGCGTGATTGAACTGAAAGAGGCGCTGGGCTGTGACCTTAGCTGGTATTGCGGCCTGATCGAAGGGCCGGGCCAGCTGAGCTCTGTGATCAATGCGGTGGGTGCAATTGCGACAGGGCAGGCGCGCCATGTGCTCTGCTATCGGACGCTGAATGAGTATTCGGTGCGCCAATCTAAGTCGTCTGAGCCAGAGCCGGGTGGGGCTGCGAACCGGATCGTTGGTCCATACGCGTGGCAGCGGCCCTTCAACGCGCTCTCGCCCGTCAATTCGCAAGCGATGATGGCGCGTCGGCACATGCATGATTTTGGTACGACGAAGGAACAGCTCGGTTGGGTCGCGGTGAATGCGCGGCGTAATGCAATGCTGAACCCATATGCTGCCTACCGCGATCCGATGAGCCATGACGACTATATGAATGCCCGCATGATCTCCGATCCGCTTGGGCTATATGATTGCGATGCACCGACAGATGCTGCGACTGTCGTGATCGTGTCTTCGATGGAAGCCGCCAAGGATCTGAAGAAGCCGCCGCTTCGGATCGAGTCGATGGGCGCTGCTGCGTTCGGCCGCAATAGCTGGGATCAGTACGAACCGCTTTCAGGCATGCCAGCACTGGATGCCGGGCGGTTGATGTGGACGCACACTGATCTGAAGCCGACCGACGTCGATGTTGCCAATCTCTATGATGGTTTCAGCATTCACACGCTGTTGTGGCTTGAGGCGCTCGGGTTCTGCAAGCGCGGCGAAAGCGGCCCATTCGTCGAAGGCGGCGAGCGTATTGCGCGCGATGGACAACTTCCCTTGAACACGGGCGGCGGTCAGTTGTCGGGTGGACGCCTGCATGGCTTCGGCCTGTTGTGGGAAACCTGTATCCAGCTCTGGGGCGAAGGGGCAGACCGACAGGTTCCCGGCAATCCTGAAGTGGGTGTCGCGGCAGCTGGCGGAGGCCCGCTGGCCGGTTGCCTCCTGCTGAGCCGGCATTGAGAAGCACGATGACAGCTGACACCTCAAGCCAGAACGTCCTCATCACCGAACGCATTGGTGGTATCGCGCTGCTCAAACTCAATCGGCCTGAGCGTCTGAATGCATTGTCTCCGCAATTGCATGAAGCGCTCCAGGCCGCAGTCCGCGAAGCGGCCGAAGACAAAGAGGTCAGGGTTGTGGTGATCACGGGCGAGGGCCGGGCGTTCTGTTCAGGCGGTGATACGGGCGGCGCGCGAGGGCAGGGCGGGCCGGTTTCCCAAGAGCAGCGAATTGACGAGATGGTCGCCCGTTCGGCCACCAACCAGATCCTTCACGAGATGCCCAAACCGTCGCTTGCCCTGGTCAACGGCGTGGCCGCCGGGTCGGGCCTCGCGCTGGCGCTCGCCTGTGATATGCGGATTGGCTCTGTCGATGCGTCGATGGTGCCGGCCTATGCGAAGCTCGCCTTGTCGGGTGACTATGGGGTAACGTATTTCCTGACCCAACTCGCAGGCCCGGCAAAGGCATGTGAGTTGATGTTCCTGAACCAGAAGCTCGACGCGGCTGAGGCCAAGGCGTGCGGATTGCTGAATCAGATCGTCAGCACCGACAGTCTGATGGCCGAAGGGGTGAGGGTGGCGGAACAGCTTTGCGCCGCGCCGCCGGTCGCACTTCGCTATATGAAACGAAGCATCCGAGCGTCCGTTGACCATGGCCTCGGCGATGTCATCGCGCTCGAGGCGTCGGCGATGATCCGCTGTTCAAAGACGGAAGACGCCAAGGAAGCCATGCTCGCGCTGAAGGAAAAGCGCGTGCCGGTCTTCAAGGGCTACTGATTTTCACGCGCAGAACGCGGCCTGGAAACGCGTGTCGAGCGCTGACGCGGAACCGGCCAATTCTGTGAAGGACTGGCCGGTCCGGTCGCGAGCGCCGCTATGCTTTTTCCAGGATGTGCACAGCGCTGCACGTTCCGAGGCCGACAACATGCGCGAGGCCGATCTTGGCGCTGGGTTGCTGGCGTTGGCCTGCTTCGCCCCGTAGATGGGTGCAGACTTCATAGAGATTGGCGATGCCCGTCGCGGCGATAGGATGCCCCTTTGACAGGAGCCCCCCCGACAGGTTGACCGGAATGCGCCCGCCAATCGTTGTCTCTCCGTCTTCCAGCAGGCGAACGGCTTCACCCTCGCCGCACAGTTGCAGGTTTTCATAGTGGAGCAGTTCGGCCGTCGCAAAGCAGTCGTGGAGTTCGACTAGGTCGAGATCGGAAGGGTCGATGCCAGACATTTCATAGGCTTGCTGGGCTGACAGGCGCGTTGCCGAATTGATGTCCGGCATTTGCGGGTTCCGCTCCTGCCACGGATCGGAAGCAAGTGCGGATGCCCGGATGCGGACCGCGCGCCCCAGCCCGAGCTCTTTTGCCTTGCGTTCGGAGACGAGAATGGCCGCAGCGGCGCCGTCGACATTGATCGAACACATGAATTTGGTGTTTGGATAGGCGATCATTTCGGCGCCCATGACCATTTCCAGCGGCGTTTCCTTCTGAAGCATCGCCTTTGGATTGAAGGTCGAGTGGTGATGGTTCTTGACCGCCACGCTGGCAAAGTTCTCGAAGGTGGCGCCATACTTGGCGGCATATTCCATCCCGGCTTCTGCGAAGGTTGCAGGCATCGAGGCCGATCCCATAAGGCCTTCAGTCGGAATCGCGCTTGCGCGAGGACCACCCAGCATGCCCATTCCGGTCATCTGCTCGACGCCGACTGCCAGCACGACATCATAGTCGCCCGTGCGTATCGCCATCCATGCGTCCCGGACCGCTGTCGCGCCTGTTGCGCATGCGTTGCTGAGATTGGTTACGGGAATGCCGAAAGCGCCGACCTGCTGCAGGATCTTCTGACCGTTCATGGAGTTGAAGACACAACCCGAATAGACGGTCTGGACGTCCTTGATGGTCAGACCGGCATCGTCCAGCGCGCCGAGAACGGCTTCAGCGCCCAGGAGGGCGGGCGTCTTGTCGGGGTACCGGCCGAATTTGATCATATCGATGCCGGCGATGTAAACGTCGCTCATATCTCTAGTTCCTACTTCGCCGCAACCGGCTCAAAAAAGTGGCTCACATAACTGTTGCCCTGATCATCCTTGCGGTTCAGGGCGTCATCGAGCACGACGTTGACCGCCATACCGAGCGAAATGCTTTCTGGGTCCTGCGCGATGCCTCGCAGATTGCCTTTGAGGCTGGGGCCGTTGTCCATGTCGACAATCGCCGAAACGAACGGCACCGCGACGCCAGGGAAGCTGCGATGCACGATCGAGTAAGAGTGCAAGGTGCCTGTTGTCGTTTCGGGCTGGTGGGCAACGAAACTGCCGCGTGCGCCACACTTGCCGCAGGCTATGCGATTTGTTTCGAGCGAGAATGCGCTGCACGCCGTGCATTTCTGAAACTCGAGACGTGCCACGCCGTTCGGCTCAACCTTGATGAAAGGCATTGCTGGCAGGGGCAGCGCTAGGTCTGTGTCGGTCATGGCTTACTCCAATTATTTGAAAGTGATGCGGTCTGGTCGCATGCGGCATGATGAGCGCCGCTCATCATTCTGCGGCTTGCGCGATGTCGACTTCCTCGTCGGCCCAAAGATCGCGGGGCATGCCCAATACGCGCTCGGCGAGCTTGTTGCGGTGAATTTCACTGGTGCCGCCGCCGATGGTCGAGGCACGGGTCGACAAATAGGCCGAGGTCCAGATGCTCTCTTCAAGGCCAGCGCTCCCCATCACATCGATGAGGAATTCGAACATCGCCTTCTCGTTTTCCTGGCCGACAATCTTGGTGATTGAGCTCTCGCTGCCGACGTCAGCGCCGCTGGTGAACCGGGCGACGTTGCGCAATCCATGCAGGTGTATGATCTGGGTCGTCGACCAGAGCGTGTTGAAGCGCTGGCGCAGGCCGACATCAAGACCGGTTTCTGCCTCTCGCTGTTGCAGCATGCCGGCGATGCGCCGGATGGTCCGCGCCTGGCTGGCATGGGCGCCCAGGAAATTGGTGAGATGCTCGCCCTGCATGGTCGTCCGGTTGACCGACCAGCCGGCATTCTTCGGGCCGATCACGCTGCTGAGCGGGATCGTTACATCGTTGAAGAACACTTCGTTGAAATGATAGTCGCCATTGTTGCGGCGGATGGGCCTGACTTCCACGCCGGGCGTATCCATCGGGAAGACGACGACGCTGATACCGTCGCGCTTGGGGTGCTGCGACCCGGTTCTGACAAGAGCGTACATCCGGTCGGCATACTGGGCCTGCGACGTCCAGATCTTGTGGCCGTTGATGACTAGCTTTTCGTCGTCCACGACCGCTCTGGTGCTAAGCGAAGCGAGGTCAGACCCTGCGCCCCGCTCGGAAAATCCGCCGGCCCACAAGATATCGGCGCGCCGCGTCGGCTCGAGGAGTTTCTTCTGTTCGTCGGTGCCGTGCGTGAAAAGCGTCGGGCCGACCAGCATCAGCCCGCGGTTCCCCGGGAGTGGCGGCACACCTCTCTTTGTCAGTTCGGCATAATAAAGGACCTGCTGGGTAAAGCTCGCAGCCCGGCCGCCATATTCCACGGGCCAGTGAATGCCGGCCCAGTTGTCTTCAGCCATCTCTGCCTGCCAGGCGCGGCGACCGGCGAGATCGGCGCGCCGTAGCTGTGATACCTTTTCGGGCGGGGCATGTTCGTTTAGCCAGGTCTGGAACTCGATGAGGAAATCGGCGTCGGCTTGACTGGGGACGAAGCCAATATCCTGCTCGGGCTTTTTGCTCGAGCCTGATTTGCTTCGCTTCGCGCCATACAGTTCGAGGGCGTTCTCGCCGAGGCGCTGCAAGTGGGAGGCGGGTGAACCAAAGCTGATTTCACAATGCTTGCTGCGTCGCATTAGCAGATGAAGGTCATGCTCCCATGTGCAACCGATCGCGCCATGCATCTGCACAGACTCGGAGGCAACAAAAGTCGCTGCTTCGGTGGCAGCGGCCTTGGCGAGATGCGAGGCGGCACCGTCCGGAACACCATCGGCCACTGACCGGAGGGCGCCCCACAGGCTGGACCGGCCGGATTCGAGTTTAAGCAAGCAGTTGGCCAGGTTCTGCTTGATCGCCTGGAACCGGCCGATCGGCTGGCCAAACTGTTCTCGCTGCAACGCATATTCGGTGATGAGGTTGAGCGCGCCCTGAGCGACGCCCACTGCTTCTGCCGCAATCAGGCATTGGGCGATCTTCTGGAGGTCGCCCGGAGGGAAGCTGCCGATCCGTTTGGCCGGGGCCTCGACGAGTTTGACCCTTGCCATCGGGCGCGTAGTGTCGAGGCTTTTCAGGTCGCCTCGTTCGACCCCCGGTCCATTTGCATCGACCACCCACCAGGCGTCATCGGCATGAACCAGAAAGCTCGTCAGACTCGTGCCCTCAAACGCGAACGGAACATCCGATGACAGGTGCGCAGCGCCTTCATTGCCGGGCTTGATCAGGACATCGGAAAGGCTGCCGTCCGCATTGATGAGCGGGCCGGCCACGGTCTGGCCGTTTGCGAGTGCTGCCGCGACGTCGGTTGCGTCCGGGCAGGCAGAAAGTATGTGGCAGGCGAGGTAGATCGACACGACCGGAACAGGCGCGACCTGCTCGCCGAGCGCCTCGACGACGATACACTCTTCTGCCAGGCCGAGTTCGGAACCGTCCATGTCCGAGGGGAGAGAAATGGCGAGAAGGCCGAGCGCCCCCAGCTCTGACAACAAGTCAGGATCGGTCCCGGATACGTTCTCCGCCGCCTTGCGGGCGGCGCTTCGATCTGACACCAGACGGCGAACCGTGCGGTCGAGCTGTTCTTGTTCGTCGGAGCGCATAATTCAATAACTCAGCATGTTGAATGACAAGGCGCATCGTCCTCAGCCACCCGTCGCAAGTCTATGTGGATTATTTTGCGGATCGGCCTTGGAAACGCATAAGACGCTCGGTTCGCGCGATGATGTACTGTTGTCATACAGGAAAATGTGCCCGCAGATCCGTCGCGGCGTTGTCGAGACAGCCAGAGCGTTGCCGAGGCGGTTGCCAAAACACGGTGCAGGCGCACCAAGCAGGCAAAGTGGTTTGATCGTTGAAGATTGAAGTAACACCAGAAGAAACAGCGTTCCGGGCCGAAGTCCGCGAATGGCTGAAGAGCAATGTCCCGAAGACGGCCCGCCCATTTGCCGGCGATGGCGTCCGCGACTTCGATCTAAACTGGCAGAGACGACAATATGAAGCCGGATGGGCCGGCATTGCCTGGCCGGAAGCGTTTGGCGGCCGCGGTGCCAGCCTCATGGAGCAGCTGATCTGGCATGAGGAATACGCGCTCGCCGGGGCGCCGAGGTCTGGCTGCTGCTTTGTTGGCCTCAGCCATGCCGGACCAACACTGATCGCGTGCGGCACGCAAGAGCAAAGACAACATCATCTCCCCAGAATCCTGAAGGGGGAGGCGGTCTGGTGTCAGGGGTTTTCAGAGCCCAATTCCGGGTCGGACCTGTCCAGCCTCTCGACCAAGGCGGTCGTTGATGGCGACAGTCTGGTCGTCAATGGCTCCAAGATCTGGACGAGCTATGCCCAGCACGCCGATTATCAGGAGCTGTTGCTGCGCACCGAGCCGGGGTCTGAACGTCATCGGGGGCTGAGCTGGGTCATCTGTGACATGAGCGCGCCCGGAATTGAGCTTCGCCCGATCCGGACGATGACCTCGGCGGAAGATTACCATTTCTGCCAGGTTTTCTACGATGATGTGCGCATCCCATTGTCGAATGTTGTCGGCAAGCTCGGCGAGGGGTGGGCCACCGCCAACGCGACGCTCGGCTTTGAGCGGGGCACAGGCTTCATTGCCGACCAGATCCAGAACAGTGAGTTGATCGAGATGCTGATCGACATGGCCCGAAATCGTCCCGGGGCGGACGGAGCCGGTTCGATGATCGATAATCCAAGCATTGCCACCGGCCTGGCTGCGCTCCGGGCGGACGCCGCCGCCATCAGATCAATGACCTATGCGTCGATCTCGCGGGCCGGTCAGAATAATCCGGGGCCGGAAGGGTCCATCGTGAAACTGATCTATTCAGAAGTTGCCCAGCGGGCGCGCAAGCTGAGTATGGATATACTAGGCGGTGACGGCCTCGAGACGACGCTCGCGGAGGGCCTCGTCTTCTTCTACCTGCGCTCCTTTGCCAGCACGATTGGCGGCGGAACGTCGGACATCCAGCGCAATCTGATCGGGGAACGCGTTCTCGGTCTGCCGAAGGGACCAAGACTGTGATTGATCTTCAGCCATCTGACGAACAGCAACAGATCATCGAAAGCGTGTCGTCGTATCTGGCCGACCATGCACCAATTGAACGGCTCACGGCGCCGATCGAGGCGGTGGTGAGCCAGGACGGGGCTTTGCGCCACGCGATTGCAGGGCTTGGTGTCTTCGGCATCGGCGTCGCTGAAGAATTGGGCGGTGTCGGATATGGGATCGCCGAAGAAGCGCTAGTGGCCCGCGAATTTGGCCGCGTGCTTCTCTCGCCTTCTCTCCTGATGGGAATGGTCGCGCCGCATGTGGCGCTGACATCAGAAAACCTGTCACTGGCTGGCGAGATCATGAGCGGCGAGACGGCGGTCGGGGCCGGAGCCTGTATCACCGCATCCGCCGAAAGCCTCCACGGGGATTGGCATCTCATTGATTCCCGGGACGCGGCATTGATGCTTCTGTGCCGGGGGGATCGTATCGGGCTTGTTGGCGCCAGTGACCTGGCAGAGCGGCGCGATGTTCTGAGTATGGACTGGACGCTTGACCTCGAACGGACCGAGTTGGCTGGTGGCTTCGTCGGCGTGGATTCTGCGTCGCTGTGCCGACGTGTGAATCTGCTTGTCGCGGCATATATGGTCGGCGCGGCGGAAGCGGCAACGCAGATGTCGGTCGACTATGCGTGCGTCAGGCACCAGTTCAACCAGCCCATCGGCTCATTTCAGGCAGTGAAGCACCGCTGCGCTGACATGCTCGCAGCGTCTGTTGCGGCGTGGAGCCAGACGGCGTTTGCGGTGCTGGCCCATGCAGACCAGGCCGCTGATGCAGCCTATCAGGCTCATGCGGCCTGCATGACCAGCAAGAATGCCCTGTTCAGCAATGGCGCCGCGAACATTCAAAACCATGGCGGAATTGGCTTCACAGGTGAGCATACGCCGCATTTATTTGTGAAGCGTGGTCATTTTATGGACCGAATTGGCGATGCGGACCTGACTCACCGGTCGGCTTTGCTGGGGAAATTTCCGTCAGGATCACACTCAGTTGTGAATTTTTAGCTCGGCGATGCGGGATTCACAATAACCGTTCGGATGACACTCGCTTATGTTGCAAGACAGGTTATTTGTGAATAAATGTCAGAAATGGAAGTGCGATTGTGACCGAGATCAAACCAGCAGAACAGATTGCGGCCCATTTCGCTTTACTGGCGAAACTGGAGCCGGAAAGCGAAGCGGTGCGCTTCAATGGCAAGGGCTATTCGTGGGGCGAACTGGGCGCCATCGCAGACGGCCTTGCCCAAAAGTTTGACGCCTTGGGTCTGCCGGAATTCGCCTGCGTCGGATGGCTCGCGCGAAACGAGCCGTCGCTCGTTGGCGCGCTGATCGGCCTTATTCAGTCGCGTCATTGTATTTCCCCGCTCAATCCGCATCAGCCTGCCGAGAAAACCGCTGAACAGCAGCGCCAGCTCAATATGGGTGTCGTGGTGGGCGTCGCTCAGGATTTCACGCCCGAACTCAAGACGGCGATGAAGGATGTCGGCGCGGTCGGTCTGGTACTCGAAATTGGCGCGGACGATCCGGTCCGGTTTGTGCCCGGCTTCGGAGCGCTCGGCAAAGGACCGTTCCGGTCGCTGGGCCAGGATGTTGTCGCAGAGCGTCTGACCAGTGGCACAACAGGTGAGCCAAAGCGGATCCCTGTCCCGGCCGTGACTTTCGCGAAAGCCATGCAGCTTGGCGCCCGGTCGGAAAAGAACAAGGCTGCTGAACCCCTCAAGGTGAAACGGTCGCCAGCGATCCTGCAGACCACCTTCTCGCATTCCGGCGGGATGTGGGGCGCGCTCCTGTCGCTTAACCAGGCCAGACCGATTGACCTGCACGACAAATTTACGCCGCAAGCCTGGGCTGATGCCGTCGAGCGCACGAAGACGCGGGTCAGCAGCCTGGTCCCGTCAATGATTACCATGGTGCTTGAGGCAGATATTCCGCCGGAAAAGCTTGCCAGTCTGATGGCAATCCGGTGCGGGACGGCCGCGCTGGATCCGGAAACGCAAAAGCGCTTCGAAGACCATTTCAACGTTCCGGTTCTGGTCGAATATGGCGCGTCCGAATTCATGGGAGGCATCGCTGGTTGGTCGCTGGCTGATCACAAAGCCCATGGTCAAACCAAGCGTGGCTCCGTCGGCCGGATGCGCCCGGACATGGAAGTCCGGATTACCGGTTCGGAAACCAATGAAGATCTTCCGGCTGGCGAGATTGGTATCCTCAATCTCAAGACGCCGCGCGCGGGCCCGGACTGGATTCGCACAACCGACCTGGCCTCAATCGATGCGGAAGGTTTCCTGTACCTGCACGGCCGGGTCGATGAAGCGATTAACCGCGGTGGTTTCAAGGTTTTGCCTGACAAGGTTGCAGAGGTTCTGAGGCTGCATCCGGGCGTGCGCGAGGTCGGCATTCTGGCTGCCAAGCATGCGCGTCTCGGGCAGGTGCCGATCGCGATCATCGAGCCGTCGTCGGATGCGTCCAAGCCGACCAGCGAGGAGATGAATGCTTTCGGACGCGAGCAGATGGCCGCGTACATGGTGCCGGTCGCGTTTGAATTCGTTGAAAGCCTTCCGCGCACCCTCTCGATGAAGGTGGACCGGCCTGCGCTTCGAAAGATGTTCCAAGACAAATACGACCTCTGATCAAGACACAAAGGGTTCAACATGGAAGATACAGCGGCGCCTGCAGCGCGAGACATAGACGGCACGATCACGGACGAAGATATTGAGCGCGCCCGCAAACAGATCGGCATTCCACAACGCCGTTTTGTGCCGACATTCAATGTGCGGGCGTCACAAGACGCGATGCGTCATTTTGCGTTTGGTCTGGTCGGAGACGACAATCCACTCTGGCACGATCCGGCCTACGCGGCCAAGTCGCGCTGGCGTGGCCCGGTCGCTCATCCGCTCTTTATCCAGACGATGGGGGAGAATGAAACTCCGCCGTATCCGGATGATATCAAGCCGCTGTTCAAAGGTCTTTTCAGGGGCGTCGGCAAGTATCTCGCTTCGACCACATGGTCTTTCTACAAGCCGGTCTTCGAGGGTGATATCGCTTATGAAGAATACACCACCTCTGACATCCAGGTGAAGGAATCCAGCTTTTCGGGTGGCCGGAGCGTCATCGATTCCTATCGGTCGCTTTACGTCGACAGGTCCGGCGCACCAATCGCCACGCGTGAGCATTCCTGCGTCAATGCAGAGCGCCGCGGGTCGAAGGAAAAGGGCAAGTATGCTGACCGCGAAAAGCACGTTTACTCACCAGACGATATTGCCCGGATCGATGAAGTCTATGCGGCTGAAAAGCGTCGGGGGTCCGAACGCAGGTATCATGAAGATGTCGAGATTGGTGAAGAACTGACGCCTGTTGCCAAGGGCCCACTCTCAATGGTCGAGGTCATCAGCCGTCATATCGCGACCGGCATGGCCGACGGATACAATATCGGGCCGCTGAGATATGGCTGGAAGGCGCGCCAGAAGATTGCTGCGTTCTACACGCCGGACGATTGGGGGGTTCCACAACCCCAACAGCGCGTCCACTGGGATGATCGCCGGGCGCAGGATCTCGGTCTGCCGGGCGGTTATGACTATGCGATCATGCGATTCGCCTGGTTGTCCCACATCGTCACCAACTGGATGGGCGACGATGGCTGGCTTGCGGAGTTGAGTGTCGATCTGCGCCAGTTCAATTTCGTTGGAGACTTTCACATCATCTCCGGGGAAGTCACAGGAAAGAGTGTCGAGAACGGTCAGCCAGTTGTCGAGATTGCCCTGAAAGGCGTCAACCAGCGCGGTGATGAGACGACCAGGGGCTTTGCCAAAGTGATGTTGCCTTCGAGCGCATACGGTCCGGTCACGATGCCTGCGCCACCCGTTGAGCTTTCAAGACGAGGGGCCGCTATGATGCAGGCCGCCGCAGAACAGTCGAGCAAAGGCAAATCATGACACAGCTGAAGTTTGACGGAGACGTCGTTATCGTCACCGGCGCGGGCGGTGGGCTCGGGCGCTCCTATGCGCTCGACCTGGCCCGGCGCGGTGCTCGTGTTGTCGTCAACGACCTTGGCGGTTCGGCTGCCGGAGACGGCGCCGATGCAAGCCCGGCGGCCCAAGTGGTCGACATGATCAAGGCTGAAGGCGGCGAGGCCGTAGCAAATTTTGACAGCGTCGCAACGCAAGAGGGTGGCAAGGCTATCGTGCAGGCAGCCCTTGATGCGTGGGGACGTGTCGATGGCGTCATCTGCAATGCGGGCATCCTGCGCGACCGCAGTTTTGCCAAGCTCGATTTCGACGATGCACGAGCCGTTGTCGACGTCCATCTATGGGGCGGCATTAACGTATCCCAGCCGGCCTTCGTCGCCATGAAAGACAACCCTAATGGTGGACGCATCGTATTGACGACATCTGCATCCGGCCTACTGGGCAATTTCGGACAGACTGCCTATGGCGCAGCAAAAATGGGGCTGGTGGGCCTGATGAGATCGCTGCGGATCGAAGGTGAGCGCTCAGGTATCAAGGTCAATGCACTCGCGCCGATTGCTGGCACCCGGCTGACCAATAATGTGTCCGACGATCCCAGTGCCCCGAAAGCGCCAGACAAGGTGGCCCCGATCGCGACCCTGCTTGCGCACCGCGACTGCCCGGCAAATGGCGATATCTTCATGGCCGGGGCGGGCTGGTTTTCGAGGTGCTTCATTGGCCTGACAGAAGGTTGGTCGATGCGCGACAATGTGACGGCGGAATCCCTGCTCGCCAATTGGCACAAGGTCACCGACGAAACAGGTTTCCAACAACCGACTAGCGTGATCGAGGTCAGTGAAATCCTCAACCGGCTGCTGGAGCCCAGCTAAGCCGGCACGAAGTGAAAGGTATATCAGAGAGTATGGACGGCATCCGATACGAAACGAAGGGCCGGGTCGCGATTATCAGCCTGGACCGGCCCGAAAAGCACAATGCGATGGACTCAGAAATGAGTGACGCGTTTGCCAATGCCATTGTCAGAGCTCAGGATGATCGTGAAATCCGGTCCATCCTTCTGCGCGGCGAAGGCAAGTCCTTCTGCAGCGGCCGGGACACGGCTGCGCTGGGGGTCCGCCGTGCGGGCGTGAGCGATTTTGAACATGTCAGCAAAAGCCAGAGCCGGAAATTCAATCTCATCGACAGCCAGAAGCCCGTAATCGCGGCGTTGCGCGGTCATGCGGTTGGCGGCGGGTTCGAGATCGCGTTGCATTGCGACATGCGGGTCGCTTCGGAAACCGCCCGGATGTCGCTGCCTGAAATCGATCACGGCATCATCACCGATGGCGGCGGGTCCGTCATCACGACGGCGCTCGCAGGCGCATCGAGAGCGAAATACATGCTGATGACTTGCGACGCCGTCGGCGCGCAACAAGCTCTGCAATGGGGCCTTGTAGACTTCGTCGTGCCTGATGAAGAGCTTGACGAATTTGCGTTCGACCTGGCGACGAAGGTTGCTGCGCGACCACCGATCCATTTGGCGATGGCCAAGGTGCTCATCGACGGCCTGCACGGCGAGTCGATCCGAAGGGGGATCCGGGAAGAGCTCATCGCCATCACGGCGCTCTACAAGACGGAAGATCGTCAGGAGGCGAAGGCGGCAAGAGCTGAAAAGCGCAAACCAGAATTCAAAGGAAGCTGACATGTCACTCCCGGAGCCATTTCCCGAAAACCATGCTTTCCTGCCACCTGACACGTTCAGCGATGACGTCATCCTCGTCACAGGTGGAGGGACAGGGCTGGGCAAGGCCATGGCGAAAGGGTTCTCCCGCCTCGGCGGCCGGATTGCGATCGCGAGCCGGAGTGCCGAACACCGCGAGGCCGGCGTTGCAGCAATCGAGGCGTTGGGTGGACAGGCGATCGGCGTTGCGCTCGACATCCGCGATCCGGAGAATGTCGCCGCCGCGTTCGACGAGATAGAGAGCAAGCTTGGTCCGGTTACGGTGCTGGTAAACAATGCCGCTGGCCGGTTCATGGCGCCAGCCGAAGACATAACGCCGAATGGCTGGCGCGCTGTGACGCAGATTGTCATGGATGGCACATTCTTCTGCGCGCAGGAGTTTCACAAACGCCGGCTGGCCGCAGGCGGCCAAGGCGCCATTCTCAACATCGGCGCGACATTCGCCTGGACCGGCGGACCGGGCTCAGCGCACTCCGCCGCCGCCAAGGCCGCCGTGAACAATCTGACGCAGACCCTCGCCGTTGAATGGGCTGTGGACCAGATCCGGATCAATACGATTGCGCCGGGAGTGTTTCCTCACGAAGACACGGCAGCCCACATGAAGGGCAGCTGGTCGACCGACCGTGGCCGACAAATCCCTGCGGGCCGGGTTGGACGGCTTCAGGAGCTGGCCTGGGCGGCGTGTTTTCTCTGTTCGCCCTTTGCGTCCTACATCACGGGTCACACGCTCGTCGTCGATGGCGCCAACTGGTTGCGCCACCGGGCGTCAGCCGCGCCTGATTTCATTCCGGTGCGCGAGTGGGCCCGACAGAAAAGTGAAAATTGAGTAAGGGGGGGCAGCCATGGCGGATCAGACGAAGAGGGGTTTGACGATTGTCACTGGCGCGGCGGGTGCGCTGGGGGCCTGTGTCGCCCGCGAGTTGTCAGACAAGGGGTTCAGGGTTTGCGCCGTGGATCTGAAACCCGTTCCTGAGCAGGATGGCGTGCTGGTCTATGGCGGGCATGTGGACCTGACCAATTTTGAGGATGTAGAGCGCTCGCTTTCCGAGATCACCGACCAGTTGGGACCGGTCGAAAACCTGGTCAATATCACCGGCGGATTTGCCTGGGAAACACTGGCGGATGGCTCGGTCAACACGTGGAACCGGATGTGGGCGATGAATTTGCAGACGGCGCTTCATATGAGCATGGCCGGCCTGCAACAGGTGAAGGTTTCGAAAGGCTGTATCGTGAATATTGGCGCAGCTGGCGCAGCGAAGGCCGATCTTGGCATGGGGCCTTATGCGGCCAGCAAGGCTGCGGTGGAGAAACTGACCGAGACGCTGTCGAAGGAGCTCAGGCCATCCGGAGGTCGAGCCAATGCCGTCCTGCCAAGTATTATCGACACGCCGGCCAATCACGATGGTATGCCCGGCTCGGACACCTCAGACTGGATACCTCCCGGTGATATCGCACACCTTGTCGGTTTCCTGCTTTCAGACTCGGCGCGCTGCATCAATGGCGCCCTCATTCCAATCACGTGCGGCGCTTAAGACAGGGCGCTCTCACAGAAACAGGTCATGACCAGTAATGGGCGTTTTGCGTAGACGAACTGCAGTGGCAACACGGAAGATCGCTTCGGAGGCATCCGAAGCCCGGGCTGTTGTCGAGGACGACTTCCACCATTTCCGCGTTACCGTCCTGTCGCGCGATGGTCATGTGGAGCGGACGGCGACCCAGTCGCTTCGAACGCCCACGATGATTTGCGGGCAGGCCGGACAAAGGCTGACGGAGCTAGAGGGAATGGCGCTCGATCCTGCTTCTGCCAGCGTGTTGCAGCATACGGACGCGCGCCTCCAATGCACGCACATGATCGATCTCGCGGGCCTCGCGGTCGCCGCCTTGTCGCATGGCACGCCGTTCCGCCAGTACGACGTAGAAGTTGACGACAAGACACCGGACAAGACACGCCGCGCACGGCTGCGACGCGATGGCGTTCTGGTGCTTGAATGGGAGCTAGACGGCTACGCCGTGAAGGGACCGCCGCCATATTCCGGACTATCCCTCGGCGCCGGCTTCACCGGTTGGACGCAGGGCACACTGCCGACGGATGAAGCTGAAGCCGCGCTGGTTCTACGCCGCGCGATCTTTATCTCGAACGGGCGCACAGTGGATCTCGACGCGCCCGGCCGGCGAACCGGACCCTTCGGTGGGTGCTGGGCCTGGCAGCCTGAGCGGGCTGACAAGGCGCTGAGAAACGTTGGATCCACTCAAGACTTCACGGAGCGTCCAGATGCGTTGCTTGGGCAGGATCAAGCCTGGTTGGCATTTGAGCAGACGGAGTGAGCCGGGCACGGCGCTCTGCGCCACGGAGCGGACTGAACTTAAATGCGCCTGCGATCATTCAAGTTTTGATTGGTGTGATTCCGATGCATGACAGCGGAGAATATCGCATCGAAACACCGGCCTCATGTCCCTTACCGGGAGCGCAAAGCGCGTTTAACCTCGCAACAGAAATTCCTGAATTTGGCGGCAGAAGCCGCCAGCCTTTCAGGTGCGTCCGGAGGTAGAGCCATGTCCAACCGAGTTTCAGAAAGCATCGCCGGGACATTTGAAAACCTGTCGGATATGGACGGGGTCGAAGTGGATGGATGCTGGCTGAAATGGGGCGCGCTGGCCGGGCTGGCTTCGCGTCTCGACCTCCTGATCGAGGGGACGGGCGCACCGGCCCAAGCTAGAATCGGACTTGTCGCGCGCAACCATCCGGAATCTGTTGCAGCCTTTCTGGGGCTCCTCAAAGGGGGGTATTGCGTGGTGCTGATCAATCCGTTCCAGACGGGCCAAGCTATAGCAGAGGAAGTGGCGCAACTGGGCCTGAGCCTGATGATGGCGGAGCCACAGGACGTCGATGGTCTTGGTCTGGCCCGTACGGCCAGTGAGAACAATTTTCCACTGATCAATCTTGGCGCCCTGGAAAGGCGCGCGCCGCATCTGGTGCCGTACTGCACCATGCAGGCGAAACCTGAATCGGAAGATTGTGCGCTGCTGATCGGCACGAGCGGGACCAGTGGCAAGCCAAAACGTATCCCGATCCGATATGACACGCTGTTCGCCTCAGTCGTCGAGACAGACACGATCAATCGGGAGTTCGGTGAAGAACGTAGGCCCGGCCTGAAACCGTCACCTCTGATCCAGTATTCTCCGCTCGCGCATATCACGGGCGCGCTGACGATCGCGCGCGTCGGTATCACCGGACGGCGGCTGATCCTGCTGAAGAAGTTTGATCCCAAAAAGTGGATTCAGGCCATCAGTACATACAAGCACCAAATCGCCGGCTTGCCGCCCGCGATGATGAAGATGGTGCTCGATGAAGCGCCGGGTGCAGACGAGCTCCAGAGTTTGCGGGCCGTCTGGACAGGTTCAGCGCCACCTGACCCGGCTGTCGTTCTGGAGTTCGAGAAGCGTTATAGCGTCCACGTTCTGGGCAATTACGGCGCGACCGAATATTGCGGCGCGATTGCCAATGAGCGCCTCGATGACAGGATCAAGTATGGCCGGGCAAAAAACGGGGCCGTAGGGCGCGTGCGCCGCCACGTCGCCGACTTCCGCATTGTCGATCCGGACACAGGAAGCGAAAAAGCGGGGGAAGGTATTCTTGAAGTCCGTGTTCACCGGGTTGGTACGGAGTGGATCCGAACCTCAGATCTCGCCTCGATTGATGACGATGATTTCCTGTTCATTCACGGCCGCGCCGATGATGCTATCAACAGGGGTGGGTTCAAGATCGTGCCGACGATTATTACCGACGCTCTCAAGCAACATGACGCCGTGGATGAGGCCTTTGTCCTTGGGCTGGCAGATGCGCGGCTTGGTCAGGTGCCTGTTGCGATTGTCCAGTTGCAGAGTGGCGCTGAGGCGACTGCAGAGATCCTGCTTGCCCATCTTCGCAACAGGCTTGTCGCGTATCAGGTGCCCATAGCGATCAAGATCGTTGCGACACTCCCGCGGACGCCGTCGATGAAATTCGACAAGCCCGGGATGCGCGCTCTGTTTGACGACGACCACCTGATCAAGCCCGCCGGATGATCTCGACCCTGAAGCCGCTACAATATCCGGTCTTCCGCAATATGTGGTTTGCCAATCTTGCCGCGCACTTTGGCACCATGATCCAGGCTGTCGGGGCGGCCTGGCTGATGACACTGCTCACGGATTCGGCGCAGATGGTCGCGCTCGTGCAATCGTCGACGACCATTCCGATCATGCTGCTGGCCTTATTTGCGGGCGCGGCGGCTGACACATTTGACAGGCGTCTGGTGATGCTGTCGGCCCAGTGCCTGATGCTTGTGGTCAGCGCGATCCTGACGCTGCTCTCGGCGTTTGGGCACATCACGCCATTTTCCCTGTTGGGCCTTACCTTCCTGATCGGGGCAGGCACGGCCGTCAATTCGCCGACCTGGCAGGCCTCTCTGCGGGACCAGGTTCCGGTCGCCCTGTTGTCCTCGGCGATCGCGCTGAATTCGATCGGCTTCAACCTCGCGCGCAGCCTCGGGCCCGCCATAGGCGGATTGGTCATGGCAGCCATTGGGCCGACCGGAAATTTCTTCCTGAATACCGTGTCCTACACCGCGCTCATCTTCGTGTTGCTCAACTGGCGGCCCGTTTTCAAACGCGACGAAACAGTGCGGGGCATCCGACATTCGATCGCACTCGGCGTTGACTATGCGTGGCGCGAGCCGGCGATCCGCCGGACATTGGTCCGTTCAAGTCTGTTTGGCCTGATGTCGTCATCGATCTGGGCGCTGGCGCCACTGGTGGCGAAAGACGTCCTGCATGGCGGACAGCTTACTTTCGGCTTGTTGCTTGGGGCCCTCGGTGTCGGGTCGATTGCCGGCGCGATCATCGCGGACCAGGGACGCAGGCGAATGAGTATGCAGAAGGTCTTTACGATCGGCAGTTTCGGTTTCGCCATCGGAATGGCCGGGATCATGTCGTCCAGCGTCTTGTGGCTGGCCTTGCCCTTCGCCCTGCTAGCCGGCGCGTGCTGGGTTGGCTCATTGTCGACGATCAACATCGCGATCCAGAGTTATGTGCCTCAGCGGCTCGTGGGACGGTGCATTGCGACCTACTACATGTTCGCATTCGGCGGGGTGTCGCTCGGCAGCTATATCTGGGGTCTTGTCGCAGACATGTCGGGGCTGACGACAAGCGTATATATCTCGGCGATGATGCTGGTCGTGGTGACTGTGCTGGGACTGAAATTCCCGGTCCCGAATCCATCAGAGGATCTTGCTGTCAGCGACTGACGCGAGACAGCGGGGGGCGGTGCTTCAATCGACCCGTCCATAGGGACTTGGCCACAAGCCTTCGCGGTCATTGTGTATCACCTCTTCTAGCGACAGTACGCTCGCGTCTCCCCCTGTGAAGGCGGGGTCAGTCTTTTCGTGGCGGCGCATTTCAAGTTTCGCAATCTGGTTTCTGTGGACCTCGTCAGGCCCATCAGCCAGCCGGAGCAGCCGGGCCGTTGCAAGGGCTGCAGAGAGAAGGTGATCGTTATTCGTGCCACCGCCGCCGAAGAGCTGAATGGCCCAGTCGACGACTTGCTGCGCCATGTTGGGGGCCGCGACCTTGATCATCGCGATCTCCTGTCTGGCGGCCTTGTTGCCGACGCTGTCCATCTTCTGAGCCGCATTGAGGGTCAGCAAGCGGGCCTGATCAATCAGAATGCGCGATTCAGCAATACGTTCGAGCGTGACGGTCTGCTCTGCCAGTGTTCGGCCAAATGGATGGCGTTCGGCGGCGCGCCTGCACATACGCTCCAGCACGCGTTCTGACAGACCGATAAGCCGCATGCAGTGGTGGATTCGCCCTGGGCCCAAACGCCCCTGGGCAATTTCAAAGCCGCGGCCTTCCCCCAGTAACATGTTCTCTACAGGCACGCGGACATTCTCGAATACGACTTCGGCGGCGCGGTCAGGAACGCCATAAAACCCCAACACCGGAATGGCACGAACGACCCGAACGCCCGGGTGATCACGCGGAACGAGAATCATCGACTGCCGCGTATAGGGATTTTCATCCTCGGGCGCACTCTTGCCCATGAAAATGATGATCTTGCAGCGCGGATCGGTGGCGCCGGTCGTATACCACTTCCGGCCATTGATAACATAGCTGTCGCCGTCGCGAACGATCGAGCTGGCGATGTTGGTCGCATCTGAAGAGGCCACTTCGGGCTCGGTCATTGCGAAGGACGAGCGGATTTCGCCTGCGAGCAGAGGCTCTAGCCAGGCCTGCTTTTGCGCGTCAGTTCCATACCGCAGGATTGTCTCCATATTGCCGGTATCGGGCGCCGAACAGTTGAAGACTTCAGGCGCAAACAGGCTTCTTCCCATGATTTCACAGAGAGGGGCGTACTGTGCATTGGTGAGGCCACTTTCTGATTCAGATGCGGGTAGAAAAAGATTCCACAATCCTTCTGCACGGGCCACCGCCTTCAGCTCTTCGACGACCGGATACTCTTTCCAGGGGCCAAGGCGCTCAGCCTCCAGATAGTACCGACGCTCATTGGGGTAGATATGCTGCGCCATGAATGCAGAAATCCGCTCTGAAAGTTGCGCGGTGTCTCTGGTGCCGTTGTCGATGTTCAAGATTCAAGTTCCCTTTGCCGGTCAGGCCTGCGAACGCAGCTGCGCGATCAGAGTATTTCAACCGCCTAAAAAAGTCGGCGGCACAAGGCCGCCGAAGGTAAGCGTGGTCTTGCCAGACCACTGCCGGAGGAGGATGCAGCCGGTTACGCTCAACCGGCTGCGGTCGCGGGACTTCAGAATTCCCAGCGGCCTTCGACGCCATAGGTCTTTGGAGCGCCTGGATTGTTCATGAAATAGCCGAGCCCTGCGCTTGCGAGATCAAGCTGGAATACTGTGTATTCCTCGTCGGTGAGATTCTTGCCGTATGCGGCAATCGAAAAGCCGCTGTCGCCAAACTTGTACTGAACCCGCGCGTTCAGAAGGCCATACCCTTCCTGGCGAATGTACTGGACATAGTCCGGCGTGAGGGTCTGCGTGACACCGACGTCGTAGATGTCATCCTGGTAGTAGTAGTCGCTATGGAGCGTCAGGAGTCCGCTCGAGAACTGTTTCGCGTACGTGATGCCGACGCCGGCAGTGAAGGGCGGCGTTCTCTCGAACTTCTCGGCTGAACGGTCGAAGGTCCCGTTGACGCAGGGAGCGACCGCTGTGGTCGGATAAGGCGTTGGACATTGCGACGTGAACTCGGTGTATTCCGCCTCGGTGATACCGACCGATGCATTGATTTCAAGCTCGTCCGTGAGAAGGGCCGTGGCCTCGATTTCCATGCCATAAATTTCGGCGGCGGCTGCATTGATCGTGGTTGTGGCCACACCCCCGACGCCATTCGGAACGAGGACGCTGCGCTGGATATCGGTGTAGTCTGAATAGAAGGCCGCGGCGTTGAGCCGGAACCGGTTGTTGAACATCTGCGACTTCAGACCCAATTCGTAGTCGATAACCTCCTCCGGCGCGAAACCGCCATAGGTGAAGGGGGTCGTGCCACGAAGGTTGAACCCGCCAGCCCGATAACCTTTTGACGTCTTGACGTAGGTCATGAAGTCGGAGGTCCAGTCATATTCCAGGCTGAGGAGATAATTGACTGCATCGTCGGTTCTCGACTGGGAGACAATGCAATCATCTGTCGGAGACAACCGAACAGGAGGTTCGCCTACACTTAATGAGCAAACGCCTGCCGACCGGCTCTTGAGGTCGAGTGATTTCGTGTCTTCAGAATACCGGATGCCGACCGTTGCTGATAGGGCATCGGTGAGTTTCACCGAGCTTTGAGCAAATACCGCCCAGCTCTCGCCTTCAAGTTCGCCGAGCGTTTGCGTTGGGTTGCTGGGATTGAGCAGTGGAAGCGCGGTCGTGTCGTTGCCATCCACACCTTCCTCTTCGAAGTAGAAGGCCCCGAGCGTGTAGTCGACCCGTCCATCGGACAACTGACCATTCAACTGAAGCTCGTGCGTTCTCTGATCTGTAGCCGCAAATTGTTGCGGGTGCAGAATGGTGAACGGTGTGCCGTCATAGTCAAAGCGACCGGTGTCGGACTCCATCGAGCGGTAAGCGCCGATATATTTCAGGTCCGCGAAACCGAGATCATAGGTCATTGTCGCAGAAATTGTCTCTGTATTGACGGTCTGGTTGTCATCGGCATTAAGCGCTGAGTTATACAGGCCATCATTGGTATACTGACCGAATGTCTGAGAGCCCGGAACGAAGGGCGCGGGACATGTCGGATCGAAGCCTTGCAGGCAACCGCCCGTCGACAGCGCCGCGATGATTTCCGGGGCAGCGGGAAACGGCAGCGCGAATTCGAGATTGGACAGCGCGCCCGCCTGATCCAGATCGAAGTACTCGTACGACAGGAGGACTGACAGCTTGTCCGTGGGATCCACGCGCAGTTTCGCTCGGAAGCTGGACGTGTTCTCTTCGCCGAGTTCGGTATTGAAATTGGTGTTGTCGTAATAGCCGTCATGCTTGGAGAAGGCCCCGGCCAGTCTGAGCGCGACGGTCTCGTTGACGAGCGGGAAATTGCCGACGAACTCTACATCGCGCTCATTGTAGTTGCCGAGCCGGGCCTGAGCGTGACCGCTGATCCCATCATAGCTCGGATCGCCCGTCGTGATGCTGATGGCGCCGCCGGTCGTATTGCGTCCGAACAGGGTGCCCTGCGGTCCCTTTAGGACTTCAATACGCGAAATATCGAGCAGGTTGGCGTTCAGGCCATGCGAGCGAGCCCAGTAAACTCCGTCAACGTACACACCGACCGAAGGGTCGAGCGTCGTCAGAACGTCGTTCTGGAACTGTCCACGAATACCGAAAGCAAGGGCGCCTGGCGAAGCCCCGCCTTGCCCGATGTACACATTGGGCGCGGTGCTCTGCAGGTCCTTAACGTTGAAGACGGATTGTTCGAGAAGATCGTCTTCCGACAAGACCGTTATTGAGATCGGCACATCCTGCGCTGACTCTTCACGACGCCGGGCCGTCACAAAGACAGTGTTCAGGGATCGCGTCCCATCTTCGGTTTGTTGTGGCGCGACCGTGTCGACATCAGAGCCCTGAGCAAAAGCGGGTGCGCTCAAGCTTGAGAAAGCAAGCGCACTGACCGATACGCACCCGAATAAAATAGTTCTCATTTGATCCATTCCTCCCATTTGGGCGCTCTCCCTGAGCTGTTTTCCAGTCATTGGCTTGAGGTCACCGCACCATTAACTTGGACGGAATGCTGTTGCTTAGGAAGGCACAAAGGCTTCGGGATTTATGCGGTTTATCTTGTTCGAAACGGCATTTTGGCAGGAAAGCGATGTCCGGCGCTCAGTCTGCAGGATGGCGGCTCAGATGTGCTTGGGTTCGAAGCAAAATGGGCCGGTCAACACTGAAGGATTGGTGCAGGGACGGCTTAACTGGTGAGCATGCTCGCGCGAGCATTCTGCGTCTCTTGCAGTTTGAAAACCCTGGACGAAGGTGGGTTATCGAGGTGTTCGGCAGGTCTGAAACTGTTGGCCCTGAATCAGGCGTGTCTCGCAGTCTTCGCGTAGGGCGCTCCGCCTCATCTTGCCCGAAGGATCCTTCAGCGGAGCGACGCTGAATTCAAACGTATACGGCAGTTTGTATCGCACCAGGCGCGTTGTCAGATGGGCTTCAATTTCGTGCGACGACGGTTTTTCTGCGCGCGGCATTAACTCGATGATGGCGTGCGGTACGCGGCCAAAATCGGCATGCGGAAGGCCAACAACCGCGCTAGACAGAATCGCTGGATGGGATTCCAGCGCAGCTTCGATCTCAGCCGGATAGATATTGGCGCCTCCACTGACAATCATGTCCGTGCGACGGTCAGCTATGTAGAGATATCCATCATGGTCGAGATATCCCATGTCGCCGAGGGTTTCCCAATCATCGATCTTTCGCCCCTTAGCGCCGATATAGCGATAGGATGCGGCTCTGCCTGCGGGCATCCGGAAATAAACTTCGCCGATTTCGCCTTGAGGTAGGGGTGCCTGATCTTCATTGACGATGCGTACGTCCTGCGCGGGCTTTCCGACCGAGCCGCGATGGTCGAGCCACTCCGTGCCGGTAATCAGCGTTGCGACGATGCCTTCGGATCCGGAGTAAACCTCGAATATCTTCTCTGGCCCGAGCCAGTTGATCCACGCCGCCTTCAGCCAGTCCGGGCATGGCGATGCCATATGGATCACGACTTCAAGTGACGAGATATCGTACCGGCTTCGAATACTGTCGGGCAGGTTCCAGATCCGGCTCATCATGGTGGGCACCAAATATGCCCAGCGAACCTTGTGTTTTTCGACCAGCCGCAACCAGTCTTCGGCGTCGAATTTCTCCATACAGATGACGTGTGCGCCCCAGCAAATTCCCCAGTTCATCTGCATGAATCCGGCGCTGTGATAGGGCGGCGCCGGATGCAGCATGACGTCATTGAGCCTGATCTGGAGGAACGGGCTGGGGTCGTCGGGCAGCTGTGTGGACTGTCTGCCATCAACGATGATCTTGGGGCGTCCGGTGCTGCCGCCGCTCGTGATCGCCTTGACGCTAGCGGCGATCGCTTCGGGCAGGGAGGCGTCTGACAGGGCCGGGTCGGGAATGAAGTCTCCCGGCAGCACGGCCAGTCCGGCTAGGACATCGCGATCCCCGCCAATCAGGAGAACGGGAGCGGCAAGCTTGAGGATTTCCCGCAATTCATTGTCGGGTAGTCTTGGAGAGAGCGGCATTGGCGTGGCGCCGATTTTCCAGATGGCAAAGGCGAAGATGTGATGTGCCGCGCTGTTGGGTAAACAGATCGCAACGAGGTCATCCTTCTTCACACCTCGGACCATCAGCGCCCTGGCCATGCGGTTGGCCTGCGATTCAAGCGCGCGCCGCGTAAGCGTCGTGTCGCCAATCGTGTAGCAAGGCCGATCAGGATCGAGATCGGCACGATAGCTCAGTATCCACCCCAGCCCACGCGGGACTGAGGTAGCTTCTCTTGATTGTGTTGTGGCGGTCATTGGCAAATACCCTGACGATGTGTCGGACGAGGTGGAGGTGCCTTCCGATGGACTAGAAGATCAGAGCTTCAGGAAGACCGATTTCGTTTGCAGGTAGGCATCGAGACCTTCAAGTCCGTGCTCCTTGCCGAGACCTGATTGCTTGAAACCGCCTGAGGGGATGGAAAGGTCCGAGGCAAGTTGGCAATTCAACCAGATCTGACCCGCCCTCATCTGGCGTGCCATGGTGTGCGCAGTGGTAACGTTCTGCGTCCAGATCGCTGCGGCCAGGCCATAATGGGTGTCATTGGCCCAGCCCGTTACTTCGTCGATGTCATCGAAGGGCGTCACCGCCACAACCGGTCCGAAAATTTCTTCCCGCATGACCCGCGACGTCGCGGGTGCGTTGGCGAGCACGGTGGGCTGCACGAAGAAACCCTCATCTCCCCATCGCTTGCCACCGGTTACGATTTCGGCGCCCTGGGGCTCTGCGCTCTCGATCAGGTTGGATACGTGTTTCAGCTGCTTGGCCGACACCAGAGGGCCGAGATGGACGGACGGGTCAAAGCCGCTGCCAAGTTTCAGGTTCCGGGCATGCTCGCTCAGCCCCTCGACGACTTCATCGTAGACCTTGCGGTGAGCGTACACGCGCGAGCCAGCCACGCACATCTGTCCTGAGCCTTGAAAAACGCCTTGCGCCGCACCGGCGAGCGCGTTTTCCATATTCGCATCATCAAAGATGATGACCGGTGATTTCCCGCCAAGCTCGAGCGTGAGATGCTTCAGCGTCTCGGCCGATGAGCGGACGATCTTCTTGCCGACAGCGGTCGATCCTGTGAAGCCGATCTTGTCGACATCAGGATGGTTAACGAGCGTTTCGCCTGCGACGTCTCCCAAGCCCTGTACGATATTGACAACGCCAGCGGGCACGCCGGCCTCGATCAGGATTTCTCCCAGCATGACGGCGGTCAAAGGCGTTTCTTCTGAGGGCTTCAACACGCAGCTACAGCCCGCGGCGAGGGCCACGGCAAGTTTGGCGCAGGCAAAGTAGAACGGTCCATTCCACGGAACGATCAAGGCGGCGACGCCCATGGGTTCGCGAATGGTGTAGGCGTGGAAATTTCGTGCCGGCGTATCAAGATTGGTGGTGATGCCCTGAATCTTGGAGACCCAACCCGCGTAATAGCGAAACACATTCGCCGACATGCCAAGCGTCCATTGCGCGACATAGACCGGCATGCCCTGGTTCAGAACTTCGATTTCGATGATGTCGGCGGCGCGGCTGTCGATTATATCGGCAATTTTCCAGAGAATCTTCGCGCGCTCTGTCGGGTCGATGTCCAACCAGACGCGGGTGTCAAATGTGCGGCGCGCGGCGGCCACGGCTTTGTTCACATCGTCGGCTGAGGCGTCTGCGCTCTCGGCGATTTGCTTGCCCGACGCAGGATCGAAGACGGCCAGGGTTTTGGACCCGCTGCCGAGTGTCCATTCCCCATCGATCAGCAAGGGCTGTGTCCGCTTCAAAAAGCTCACTGCTTTTTCGGAGATGGGCGAGGGGCTTAAGGTCTGTTGCATGGTGTCCTCACAGGTTTACGTGTTGATGCTGCGGCGGGTGCGACGCATTCGTGGCGATGGCCGCTCAGTCTTCTGGGCGTGTGCGTTGCGCTTGCCCGGACCGACAATCCGGGAGCGACCGGAAAGAAAATTGTCCATGTATACTTGGCCGCAGTTCAGGCCCGTTGAAACCCTGGCATTCATGCCATTTTGATTGTGGTTGAGAAGTGAAGCGCATGGTCTCGGAACCGCGCTGGTTTCGGTTCTGGACGCCGCCTTTATCTGGATTGGTTATGGTCTTTCGCCGATGCCGATCTCGTCGATCAAAGTGGTGAATCCTTCAGCGAATGACGTTTTGCACGGGCCTGTTATGCTGCGCCGAAGCGCCGAATCAGCAGCATTGCCCTGTGGCACGCCGTCTTTGGTTTCGGACCGGTAGCGGGCCGGTCGACCATATGCCGCTCCGATCTGATCCAGCGAATCCTGCGATGAAACGGTATCATCTCCGCACCAGTTTACGGTCAATGCGGGAATGGTGGCGGCTTCGAGAAGCGGTTCGATTTGCGCGATCATGTCGTCTGTGTGGATAGGTGAGTGAAGGTTCGGATTGCCCGGCAAGACGGTTTCTACGCCGTTCATGACGTTTCGGCACAAATGACCGTGATAGGCGGTAACCGGCCCCAGAACGGTGTTCAGCCTTGCTATTGTAACTGGCAAATTGAAGGCGCGCGCGCAAAACCGGGAGACGGCTTCCAGGCCAAGCTTGGTCACCGGGCTGGTCGCAGCATAGGCTGAACTGGCCCGGCCCACTGCATCGCTTTCCTTGAACTTGTGGTGAGGGTCATCGTGCGCGGAATATACGCCCATGGAGGACGCAACCAGAGCGGCCTTGGCACTGGCGCAATGTTGCAGAAGCAGGCCCGCCCCGACGACATTGACCGCGATCGCCTTGTCGAGTTCATCAAGGCCGGCTCGCATCCAGGCGAAGTGAAGAATGAAATCGGGATCCTTGGGAACATTTGAAAAGTCACCTGTTTCGAAATCGGTCGCGCAGGGGGTGATGCCGGCCGCCGAGATCCGGTCGCGGTCGCGGCGGTCGGCGAAGCGCGCGACGCCGTACACCTCATTGTCGCTAGCCAATGCGCGCGCGATCGGTTCGACGGCCTTCCCGGTCACGCCGGAAATAACGATCTTCTTGCCTGTGAGCATGTGTGGTTCCGGACCCTCTTTGCGTCAGTCCTCCGGTGAGAACTGACTAGTCGTAATGAGCCCTCGGCGAGGGATTTACCGGGAAACACGATTGGGCGCTGCGGTACAGCGTCATTGTCCGGCACGAGGACTTTAAGCTTCGATCGGGCATGGCGTTAATGCCATGATGTCCATCGATTGTTTCTGATCCACATTAGCCGACTTTCAGGTGCACGTCCTAGGGTGACCAACCAATTGCTTCGTGATTGGCGTCCGATCGCGAGCAAGGCTCCCCCCGGTCCCCAAACAATCGGATCTCCGCACCGCGACTTTGCGAAAGGACGAACGAAATGCAGGCCAGACAAGGTCCCTATCGTTGGTATGTCCTATTCGTCCTGACCGCGATCTTTACGACCCATTACATTGACCGGGCGGTAATTTCTGTCCTGATCGAGCCCATAAAGCAGGAGTTCGGTCTTTCGGATTCTGCGCTTGGTTTGCTGTCGGGACTGGCGCATTCGGGCGCGCTTGCTCTGGTAGCGCTGCCAATGGGGTGGCTCACTGATCGCACCAACCGTGTGCGGCTGATCGCGGTTGTGGTGACGGTGTGGAGTGGACTGACCGCATTGGGAGCGCTGTCGACCGGATTCGTATCGCTTTTGCTGATGCGCATTGGCGTTGGCGCAGCCGAAGCGGGCGGGCCACCAGCGAGTGTTTCCATTATCGGAGACCTTTTCGAGCGCAAGGAACTGCCCACGGCCATGGGGATCTTCTACCTGGCCATGGGCCTGGGAACCGGGCTCATTTTCCTGGTCGGCGGCTTTGTTGCGCAGTATTATGGCTGGCGCGCTGTGTTTCTCATCGCCGGGATTCCCGGCTTTGTTTTCGGTGTGTTGGTTTTGACGACAATCAAGGAGCCGAGACGGCGCGCGGTTGCCAATGTCGGTGCTGCGAAGCCATCGTTCGGCGCGGTCGTCCGTGAAATGTCGCGGAACAGGGCGCTGCTGTTCATTGTGATTGCCGGTACGTGCGCGTCTCTTGCGCACGCGTCTCTTATTACGTGGATGGGGCCATTCCTTATCCGGGTGCGCGAGTTCAGCCTTGGCGAGACCGGGATCGTCATGGCCTTGGCGACCATTGCTGGTAACACCGTCGGCTCTCTGGTCGCTGGGTTTGCGACACCTGCGCTGGCGCGCGACAACATCTCTCAAACCTACCGTTTTCCCGCTCTCCTATTATGTCTGTCCCTGCCGGTGTGCTGGCTTCTTGCATCGGTGCCCGGTCAGCCAGCCGCGATTGGCTTTGTGATCTTGCTCAGCGTCATCCTGGGGGGCTGGGCTGGGCAGGTGACAGCCGTGGTCCTCGCATCCTCGCCCACAAGCATGCACGGCACGGTCAGCAGTACGTACTGGATGCTCGCCAATCTTGTCGGTGTGGGCATCGGGCCGGTCGCGATCGGCCTGATCAGCGATGTGGCGGGCTCGCTTGGCGTTGCCATGACGATTGGCGCGTCGATCAACGCTGTGGCAGCCTTGTTCTTCTTCCTGGCTTGCCGGTACCTGAAAGCGGAGAATGAACTCGGTGATGTTTCTCATGTAGAGGGCCTCATTCCGAGCGGCAATGAGCCGAGCAATCACTGACTGCGCACAGAAGCCCGCAACCCATTTATGTCTCTCTGACGCAGGGAGGTGTAAGATCAGCATTTCAGGCCGGGGGATGCCAATGCTCTCTAATGCGGAGGCTTGCCGCCGGAAGGCGTCGGCCGCTCGATCCACCACGTAGCCCCGGGGCACCATGTACATGACCCAAATCGCTCGCCAGATTTCTCTTCTTTGCCTCACCGGTTGCGTCCTCTTCGGCATGTCCAGTTGTTCGCCGGATGCGGGGCCGGCGGTCCGGGAACAGGCATCAGGGCCCGCGGAGGGTATTGATTGGCCGGGCTATGGTGGTCCATCGGGTGAACAGCATTTCAGCCCGGCAGGTGAGATCAATCTCGACACCGCAAACCGGCTCGGACTTTTATGGTCGTATGACCTCGACAGGGAAAACTCCGTTTCGCAACCATTGGCGGTCGACGGGATCCTGTACGTCACAACGGGTCGAAGTAGAATCACAGCATTTGATGGGGCGTCGGGCGATCTTATCTGGCAGTTTGATCCGCAGATCCTAGAGACAGCCGGTCGCGCTCTCAGGAGCAGTTGGGGCAGCCGCGGCATCGCCTACTGGCAAGGCAAGCTCTATACGGCCACCGTCGCTGGCGACTTGATCTGTGTCGATGCGCAGACCGGCAAGCAGCTATGGACGGTCGCCACGCTGGATACGGAAACCGGGCTCTATATCACGGGCGCGCCGCGTATGCTGGATGGCGCGGTGATCATCGGCAATGGCGGCGCAGATGTCAGCGATGCCCGTGGATATGTCACAGCCTATGACGGCGACACCGGCGAACAGCTCTGGCGGTTCTATACAGTGCCGGGAAATCCCGCTGACGGTTTTGAAAGCGACGCGATGGAAATGGCTGCCGGAACCTGGAACGGCGAATGGTGGCGCTATGGCGGCGGCGGCACTGTCTGGAATGCCATCACCTATGATGAGAAGTACAAGACGGTCTACCTCGGTGTTGGAAATGGTGCGCCGTGGAACCACAATATCCGCAGCGAGGGCGAAGGTGACAATCTGTTCCTGGCGTCAATCGTCGCCCTGGACGCGGAGACCGGCGCCTACAAATGGCATTATCAGGTCAATCCGGGCGAGACGTGGGATTATAACGCGTCAATGGACATCGCTCTGGCATCGCTCACGATCGATGGTGAAGCGCGCGAGGTTCTTCTGCATGCGCCAAAGAATGGCTTCGTCTATGTCATCGACCGCACGAATGGCGATTTCATTTCGGCAAAACCGTTCGTGAAGACGACTTGGGCTTCGATGATCGATCCAGAGTCAGGACGACCGGTCGAAGACCCCGCAGCCCGATATCCGGATGGCGAAAGTTTTGATCTTTTCCCTGGTACCTTTGGCGCGCACAGCTGGATGCCGATGGCGTTCAGCCCGCAAACCGAACTGGTCTACATTCCGACCAGTTTCATAGGAGCGCGCGTCTCAAGTGGCGGCGTCGAAACAGAACACTGGAAGCGCTATCCGGGGTTTGGAGCTGACGGAGGCATGTCGGCTGCGCCGATCTGGGACGAGACAAATCCATCGAGAAGTGCACTGACGGCCTGGGACCCTGTTCACCAGTCTCTCGCGTGGCAAGTGCCGACAACGGGGGTCACCGGCGGAGGCGTCATGGCGACCGCAGGTGACCTTGTCTTCCAGGGCGAAATCAACGGGATCTTCAACGCGTATGATGCATCGACAGGCGACCTTGCCTGGTCATTCAACGCAAAGGCACCGATCCTTGCGCCGCCCGTTTCGTTTTCCACCGGTGGACGGGATTTCATCGCCGTCCAGACGGGCAGCAGTACCGGAGCAGCCGCCCTCGGAACGTTCTTCGAAGACATCAATATTGACTACCGGAACATGTCCCGCCGCGTGCTTGTTTTCGCGCTTGATGGCACTGCCAGCCTGCCTGACCAGCAGCCGATCTCGTTGAATGCGATCACTGATCCGGACTTTGACGTCGGAGCCCGTCCATTGATGGCTGGTGCTATTGCTTACGGGCGCCGATGCGCTCACTGCCACGGTCTCGGCGGCGTCGCAGCCGGTTCAGCGCCAGATTTGCGTGCCTCGAGCACCATACTGGACGACGAGGCATTTGCGGCAATTGTGCGTGAAGGTGCGCTGCTGGGGAATGGAATGCCACAATTTGGCGAGCTTGATGACGAGGCCTTGCTCGACATGCGGCACTATCTGAGATTCGAAGCCAGTCAGATGCGGCAATGACCGCCGGGCCGCTCGCCAACAAGGACCAGCAGCCCGTTCCATCGGTATCAGATGAATTCAAGCGGGAGCGACTCCAGCGCGATAACGCCAGAGCCTGAGCTTCGCGGTTCCGCGCCACCCTTCAGGCGAAACTTCGGAAGGCGCGTGGTCCAGGCGGTGAGCGCGGCCGTCAGTTCGCGTCGAGCCAGATGCGACCCGATGCAGCGATGGGGACCGAAGCCGAACGCGCTGTGACGAGCGCTCTCGCGATCAAGATCGACCTTCGCGGCGTGCGGGCATTCACTCGGGTCGCGGGAGGCGAGGGACGTTGGCAGGGCCAGCATGTCACCTTCGCGGATGTGAACGCCGGCGATTTCGATGTCGCGCGTGGCCCGGCGGCCCGTCGTCACGACATTGTAAACGCGCAGTAATTCTTCGATGGCGCCAGGAATGAGCGATGGGTCGTCCCGCAGGCGCTGCTGTTCTTCAGGGTGTCTGGCGAGATGCATGAAATGGTAGCCGAGTGTGCTGGTGACCGTATCTAGGCCTCCGATGAACATCATGAAGCAGATACCCATCACCTCGTCGTTCGTGAGCGGCCTGCCAGCAACCTCGGAATAAACAGCGAAGCTGATCAGGTCGTCACCGCGGTTACGGCGCCTGTCTTCGATCTGGCCGGACAGATAGTCCCGCAATTGCCGGATAGCCGCAATCTGGGCGTCGCCGGAATTGTGCAGGATATTCTCTTCGATCTCGATGAAGTGATCCATCTCGTCGAGCGGTAGGCCAAGCAGTTCGAGGAAAATGCTGACGGGATAGGGGCGCGCAAATTCGGTGACGAATTCGACGCTCCGTTGGCTGGCGAGGGCCGCCGCCATTTCATCGGCCCGCTCGAGAATAACCGCTTCCATGCTCTTCATCGACTTCGGCGAAAAGGTTGGATTAAGCAGGGTGCGGAACTGGCTGTGCAGCGGGGGGTCGAGGTCCACCGGGATGAGGGTCCAGTCCTCACCGATCGCTTTCGCGAAAGGCCTCAGTCCGCCGCTGGCAAATGTCTGGGGATCCTGCAGGACAGCGCGAATGTCGTCGGCGCGCGTAAACACCCAGACGCCTTGACCACCCATGCCCCGCGGGAAAGGTGTGAAGAAGGCGCGATGATCTGTCCGAAGCGAGTCCAGCCGATTGTGTGGGTCCCTGGAAAATTCTTGATCGGCGCGAAAATCGAACGGGACAATTAGTTCGGCCGGAATGTGAGGCGGTGCTTGCGGAATCGTGGGTCCGGTCTGCATGGTGTCTGCTCCCATTTCTGATAGTTGAACAATAGAATTGGCAAACTTCACGCGACTAGTGTGGATGTGCGGCTGCTTAGGGGAAATTCGCCTAGCTGAATGCAAGCTTCGACATTGTCATCGGGCAAGGTTCGGTTTTCGCTGGGATCAACGTTTGTTGTACAGACCACAGGCGATTCAAGGTCTCGACGCCGGGCGCCGACAGAAGGTTTGCCCGTCATTCATCGAAACCGCCCGCAAGCGACCGGTTGGTCGACGTCGCGCGTATTCGTAGGTCGCAAGGAGAAAAATAGTGGGTTTGAAACTTGAGGATCGCCTTTTTATCAACGGGGAATATTTGTCGTCGGCGTCGGGGGGACGGGAAGCCGTCATTAATCCGGCGACTGAAGAAGTGATCGGAGAAGCCTGCGTCGGTGGCCCGGAAGAACTTGATGCCGCCCTCACGGCTGCGAAGGACTCGTTTCGGTCCGGCGTATGGCGCAAGCTTCCTCAGACGACGCGCATCGAGACGATGGTGCACTTTTACGATGCATTGGAGCGACGGCATGAGGACATTGTCGCGCTTCTCATTGCCGAAGCCGGTTCGACCGTCGGGCTCGCGAATTTCGGGCAGTATGGCCTGCCGATGAAGCATTTCCGGTATTATCTGGAGGCCGCGTCGCGTGACTTCACCTGGATGACCGCGCCAGAACTGACACCATCGGCGGACGGGCGCACTGTTCTCGGCACGGGCATCGTCAAATATGACCCGGTCGGCGTCGTGGCGGCAATCACCCCTTACAATTATCCGTTCATGCTGAATGTCGTGAAAATTGTCCCCGCCTTGCTGATGGGCAATTCCGTTGTCCTGAAACCGTCGCCCTTCACGCCCTTTTCGGCGCTGTTGCTGGGCGAGATCGCGCGTGAAGCCGGACTACCGCCTGGCGTGCTGAACATCGTGACGGGCGGGCTTGATGTCAGCCGCGACCTCACCACTGATCCGCGCGTCGATCTCATTACCTTCACCGGATCAGATCAGGTGGGGGCCTCCATCATGGCCCAGGCCGCGCCGACGCTGAAGCGGGTCATTATGGAATTGGGTGGCAAGTCCGCCTTTATCGTCCGGGCCGATGCGGACATCAACAGAGCTGCGGCGATCGGCGTCGGAAGCTTCACGGGCCATTGCGGGCAGGGCTGCGCAATTCTGACCCGCCACATCGTGCATAATTCCGTTCGCAAGGCGTATGTCGCGAGGGTGAAAGAGATCGTGGAATCGATCACAATTGGCGACCCGTCAGACCCGAAGACAATGATGGGCCCGCTGATCCGAGAATCTCAGCGCAAACGGGTGGAATCCTATTTCGATCTGGGGCGCGAGTCCGGAGCCCGCCTCGTTACTGGAGGGGGGAGACCCGAAGGGCTCGATCGCGGCTTTTTCGTACAGCCGACCGTTTTTGACGATGTCGATAATCGCTCGCGCTTGGCACAAGAGGAAGTGTTTGGGCCTATCGCAGCGGTTATGGGCTTCGATGATGATGATGAAGCTGTCGACCTCGCGAACGATAGTCAGTTCGGCCTCGCGGGCGCTGTGATTTCAGCTGATGCCGGCAAGGCTTATGAGATGTCTCTGGAAATGAGGACTGGCGGCGTGGCGATCAATGGAGGGGCCGGCACAATGCTTTCCGACGCCCCCTTTGGCGGCATCGGGCGATCGGGATTTGGGCGCGAGAACAGTGCTGAAGGGCTGAAAGAGTTCACCTATGCCAAGAGCATCCTGGTTCACGCTGGCTGAAGCCGGGACCGGCCTAATTCACACCGCCGACCTTAAAGGAGGTCTGCTTCGCCGTCAGGAGATCGAGGTCAGGTTGCCGCAGTCGGCCCGCCACGTCGCGCCGCTCGCGAGACCCGCTTCGTCGGCGACCATGAAAGCGACGAGTTCAGCGATTTCGTCGGCCTGGCGTGTGCGTTCTGCCGTGGCGCCGGGATGTGCTGTCGGACCGACCAGTAGTGTGTTGACGGTTACCCCCGTCCTCGCCAGAGCCTGAGCATAGCCCCGCGATAATGCATGCACGGCGGCTTTGGAAGCAGAATAGTGGACAAGGTTCGTTGAGGGCGCGACGCCCGTCTCGGATCCGATATTCACGATGCGGCCCTAACCATTTTCTCGCATGCGGGGCCATAATGACGGATGATCCGCGCCGTGGTGACGACGTTGACGCGAAGAACTTCCATCCATTCTTCGTCCGAAACTTCGAACGGAGGCTTGTAGCCAAAAATGCCGATGTTGTTGACCAGTATGTCGATATCGCCTGCCTTATCGAAAACGTCAGAGGCCGTGTCGCCGTCTGAGAGGTCACCGCTTGCGGCCTCGAAGATCCCAGCCGGAACCAGCCGTTGCATTTCCTCAATCGGAGAAAGCACCGCCGCTTCAGTTCGGCCGTTGATGATGGTGCAGGCCCCGCCTTTTGTGAGGCGTCTCGCGATGGCGTGGCCAATACCTCTCGTGGAACCAGTCACCAGCGCCCGTTTGCCCGACAGATCAACTTGCATGGCGTATCTTCGCGATCATTTTGCCGAATGTACGAGGGGAATCGTATTTTCGCTGCTCATTTTGGTCTATGGCGGTTCGGCGGCGCTGAACAAAGTATTCGCCTTAGTCGCGGCGGGCGACCCTGAGTCAGTTTCAAGGGTCCAACGGGTGCCTCCCTGTCAGGTGCCGACAGAGCAGGAGATCCTGACATGAAAATCAAGGCGAAGACTGAAAGCTGTGCGGGCCATGCCCGATGCGCTGCGGTCGCTCCGGAACTATTCGAACTGAATGATGAGGGCTATCTTGAAACGCCGGAGATCAATGTGCCAGCGGGCCGAGAAGCCCTCGCCAGACGCGCAGTGCGGGCCTGCCCGGAGCGCATCCTGTCCATCGAAGAGGACGAATAGGGCTTTCGGCCGGGCGGCGCGGCCTGTTGTTGAAAGCTCTGAAAGCGCGGCAGGCTAAGGCCGAAGCACCTGCCCACCATCGACACACCAGGTTTGGCCGGTCACCCATGACGCATCCTCCGACAGGAGGAAGAGCGCTGCATTCACAATGTCCTGCGTGTTGCCGATGCGGGACAGTGGCATCTGGGCGAGAAGCATTTTCAGGACTTCCGGGGGCACATTGTTCTGTGTCGCTTCAGTGTCCGTTGGGCCCGGTGCAATGCCGTTGACCCGGATGTTCCTCGCACCAAGTTCCTTCGCGAGCGCTATTGTCAGTCCGTTTACGCCGAGCTTTGCCAACCCGTAATATCCACCTGCAGACCAAGCTGCCGTGGAGGACTGGTTGAGGATGACGCCGCCGCCACGGTTTTCCATCGACTTGTGAACAGCCCGGGTCATAAGGAGGATGCCGTTCATGTTCACGTCCATGAATTTCTTGTAGTAGTCGAGATCGACATCCATCCACGTCGCACGCTTCATGTTTGCGAAGATCGCAGCATTGTTGACCAGAATGTCGATGCCGCCGAATGCCTTGCACGCCACCTCAGCGGCCGCGATGGTCGAAATTTCAGAACTCACATCGGTTTCGACAAACAGCGCCTTTCCACCAGCAGCAGCAATCGAGTCCACGGCTTTCTGACCTGTTTCGGCGTTGATTTCTGCAACAATCACGGCTGCGCCTTCTTCGGCGAGCGCGCGGGCATAATGCGCGCCAATGCCCTGACCCGCGCCGGTGACAATTGCTACTTTATCCTTGAATCGCATGGGTGCTCCGCTTTCGATGTGCCTGGCCTCAAGTCTGATCTATTGGCCAGTGGATTGGAAAGTACCAATTCCGATTTGCGCTGTGCGGCGCCGAGTGCGCATAAATCACCGGGGGCGCGGATGGGTCAGTGCTCATCTTATGCGTCTGACGGACTAGTCGTCGCGGACGAGAAGGAAGCATCCGGCCAGAGGCCCTCCTGCTGTTGATAGGGCTGCCACACGAGGATCGCCAGCGACCTGTCGTCTATCGCCGCGTCCCCATAGCTGCACACACGCCTCATGGACCTGTCCATAAGCGTGCATCCGGCCCGCCGAAAGCGCACCGCCATTCGTGTTGATCGGTAATTCCCCGTCCAGTGCTATTCGAGATCCGCCGTCTATAAAGGCCCCCGCTTCAAATTTCGGGCAGAATCCCAGGGCCTCCAGCGAATTGATCGTATGGAAGGAAAATCCATCATAGAGTTCGGCCACATCGACATCGGCAGGGGATAGATCGGTGCGCCCCCACATCATCTCGGCAACGCCGGGAAGGGCCTGGGTGGCGGGATCGTCAAGTTGCGTCCAACTGTTGCGATACTGCATGCTCGATCCGATTGCCTCAATCCGGGTGAGGGGATTGCGCGTGTCGCGTGCGCAGTCGACCCGGGACAAGATGATCGCGGTCGAGCCGTCGATGGGCACGTCACAATCGAACAGCCTCAGTGGCGAAGAAATGATCGGCGCATCGAAATAGTCGTCGAGCGTAATAGGCGTGCGATAGATGGCGGCGGGATTGAGTGAGGCATTCTGCCTACAGATCAGTGCAATTTGAGCGACCTGCTCCGGCTTGATGCCAGATTCATGGACGTAGCGTGAGAAGTACAAGGCTTGCTGCGATGCTGCAGCATAAGCGTGGTAGGGGGCAAACCAGTCATATGGCCAGAACGCGCGCCCACCCGGCTGGAAGCTGGCATTGGCGAAGCTCGTTTTCCTGGCGGTTGCCTGGTACATCGTCCGGAAAATCAGGACATGGCGACATAGATTGGCGCTTATAGCGGCGATCGCATTGAAGATCGCGCCGAACTGGCCTGCGGTCTCTCGACAATTGGAATACCAGCCAAGTTTGAGCCGAAGGGCATCCTGCAGAGCGGGAATGCCAACCGGTGCCATTCCGCTCGCATCCTGATAGTCGCCCGGCCAGCAGGACATGCCATCAATATCCGACCGTTCCAGACCCGCATCCGCAATCGCTTCTAGTGCGGCATCGAGCGTCAGGCTAAGCGGGGAAACGCCCGCATCCCGGCTGACGCGGGACTGGCCAATTCCGGTAATGGCGACATTTTTCTCCGGGTACTTCATGACAGATCGCTGACGGGCGCAAACAGGGGCACCCAGATGTCGGACGCCTGCTCGAATCGGACTTTAACGCGCTGACCGATTCGGACGTCATCGGGGTTGCAGTCGACAATGTTTGAAACCAGACGGACATCGTCCTGTTCCTCAAGAACCACGAAGGCAATGATGTAAGGGACATCAAGACCGGGAAACCACTTCTTGTAGTTCATTGTAAAACTGAAAATTGTACCGAAACCGGAAACGGGCTGAGCGCCTACATCCCTGCTTTCGCATCGTGGGCAGAATGTAGTTGGTGGGTGCACATAGTAGGCGCAGCTGTTGCACCGAAAGATCAGCAGACGATTATTTGCGCCGCCTGTCCAGAAGTCCCTGTTGTCCACAGTTAGAAATGGCAACGACCGGGCGGCGTGTGTTTTATCGGTGTCATCCATGAAACTACTCGCGAAAACTTAGTTCGCAGTATCACCTCGTAAAAGTGCCAAAACCAATGTGTGTTCGGCGAGACTATAGTTGTGTTCCCCATTGTCGGGACAAGAGTTCAAGCCTTGTCTGGTGGTCAGGGGCCTCGCTGAAATGAAGGATCGGTCATGTTTCTGGTATGTGCCAAAGCCTTTTCAATCTTACACAATACGTAGGCTACGGGATTGAAACCCCATCCAAATTTATCGTCGCGATTACTGACGGTAAAGTTTATCTGCAATGTTCCGTAAACTGGAGTATTTGCGCAAGATGAAGAGCTCTTTCATCATTGTCCGGAAATAAAAAATAATCTCATTCTGGATTATTTTGTGGTGGAATTGACTCGCACAAAGACGGGCAGACCCTGCTCAATTGAGGTGAATTCGGAAATTTCCTGTCGGAGGTCGATCTTGCGGCCGAGACTGACTGAATCCTCTAAATCCAGGATCAGCGCATCAGCTCCACTCGCAGTGGCTTTGGAAAACCGGTCCGGCCGGTCACCCGGAACAAAGAGAAGGGAGCGCATTGTCAAACTGGCCTTTTTAGGATGAGCGCTATGCGCAGGCATTCGCAAACAAGCTCGTCGTGCTGATTGAACATTTCGTACCCAAAAGCAATGATCCCGGCATCGGGACGGGATTTGCTGTCACGAAGTGCGATAATTTAGTCGGGGTTCGAAGTGTGTCGCCGGTGAAAACCGGCGCTGGCATTACCAGCATGCGTAGCCGAGATTGGCCACGAGCGTGCTGAGTGTCGTTTCACCGACGGACACGCCCAACATCAGACCGAAGGTGAATATGCCATTCACGACAATCTGTCCGAACTCGGTCGTCTTCCGGCTGAGATGCAAGGGCTGCGGATCATGGGTCATTGTGCATATGGTCAGATTGTCGGCCTCGGGTACAGTCCATTCGAGGTCATGAACAATCGTGTCGCCGATCGCCCAATCATCATAGTATCGACCGACCATCACGCCCCCCTTCCAGCTGAACGATTTTCATCAGCAACTTGCCTTCCACGACTTGGTCATCTTGCTTTGTCGAGAGCGCGGTGACTTCGCCATCAAATGGTGCACGAAGAACATGCTCCATCTTCATGGCTTCGACGGTTGCCAGTGCTTGGTGGGCCTTGACGATGTCACCGTCCCTGACGGCGACGGAAATGATACGTCCCGGCATGGGTGAAACGATGCTGCCATCGGATGAGCTGGCTCCGTCGATACCGGTACCATGTCGAGGAAGCGACACTTCAAATGGCCAGCCGTGTTCAATCAGCAGAACACTGTCGTCTATTGGCAAGAGGGTGGTTGGCTTCCCTTCGACAGTTTGCAATGTGGCGGTTCGGGTTTCTCCATCGACTGCAATCTGAGTTTCAAGATCGACGGGTCCATTGACACGGAATCCGGTCAAACGGTCCCAGGCGCCCGAAACAGGGTTAAAGCGATCATATGCCCATCGCGCTTCACCCAGCGTGTTCGTTGCCGCCGCAAGACCTTCCACTGAAGGCTCAGGCCGATAGATCAGCCGATCCAGATGCTCACCGATGTATCCCGTGGTGGCGACGCCCTTTGCAAATGTTTCGTCGCGCAACAGCCGGGCCAGAAAACCTGCGTTATTGTGCACTGGATATGTGGCCACGCCGTCACAAGCCTCAGCGAGGGCCATGCGGGCCTCGTCCCGGGTGTCACCGGTACAGATCAATTTCGCGATCATCGGGTCGTAGAAAGGAGAAACCTCACCGCCCTCGCTGACGCCGCTCTCGATCCGTGCTGATCCGTGCGGAAGGGACAACACGCGCAGCGGACCGGTTGAAGGAAGAAAGCCTGTGACCGGGTTTTCCGCGTAAAGCCGCGCTTCCATCGACCAACCCTTGATCTTCAGGTCCGCTTGAGCGAGCGGGATCGGCTCACCGGATGCAACGCGTAGCTGCCACTCGACGAGGTCCACACCCGTGATTTCTTCTGTCACGGGATGTTCCACCTGAAGGCGCGTATTCATTTCCATGAACCAGATCCGATCAGCACTCAGCGATGCGGAGCCGTCGGCGATGAACTCGACCGTACCTGCGCCGACATAGTTGACCGCGCGGGCAGCGTTCACGGCCGTTATGCAGACGGCCTGACGCGTCTCTTCATCCATGCCAGGGGCGGGAGCTTCTTCAATAACTTTTTGGTGCCGGCGCTGAAGCGTGCAGTCGCGTTCAAACAGGTGAACTATATTGCCGTGAGTGTCTCCGAACACCTGTACTTCGATGTGGCGCGGATTGGTGATCCACTTTTCGAGGAGCACGGTCTGGTCGCCAAAGGATGCCGTGGCTTCGCGTTGGCAGGATGCAAGCGCCTCTTCAAAATCTTTGGCCTGACCGACCTTTCGCATGCCCTTGCCGCCGCCGCCTGCAACCGCCTTTATCAGAACGGGATACCCAATTCGCTCCGCCTGTTGTTTCAGGTGTTTGGGAGACTGATCGTCGCCAATATAGCCCGGTGTGGTCGGAACATCGGCCGCCTGCATGAGCTTTTTGGCAGCATCTTTCAGGCCCATGGCCCGAATGCTGTCCGGGTGTGGTCCGACCCAAACGAACCCAGCCTCTATGACCTGGGCTGCGAAACCAGCATTCTCCGACAAGAAACCGTATCCCGGATGAATTGCCTCTGCACTGGCCTGTCGCGCGGCCGCGATCACGCGGTCGCCGACTAGATAGCTTTGCGCGGCCGGGGAGGGGCCAATGTAAAGAGCTTCATCGGCCAGGGTCACATGCGGCGCCGCGGCATCGGCATCTGAATACACAGCGATAGTTCGGATGCCTAGCCGTCTGGCTGTACGAATGACGCGGCAAGCAATCTCACCGCGATTGGCAATAAGCAGGGATTGAATCATTGCATTACATCCTGAACACGCCGAATTGGGCCTTTTGGGCGATAGGGGCGCTTAAGGTTGCGGAAAAGGCGAGGCCGAGAATATCGCGGGTCTGAGCAGGATCAATGATGCCGTCATCCCAGAGTCTGGCGCTTGCATACCAGGGATTTCCTTCGGTTTCGTACTTATCCCGAATCGGGGCTTTGAACGCTTCGGCTTCTTCGGATGTCCAAGTATCGGCTTCTCGGTGGACCGTGGCGAGGACGCTGGCTGCCTGTTCCCCGCCCATTACCGAGATCCGGCTATTTGGCCAGGTGAAGAGGAACCTTGGCTGGTAGGCCCGCCCGCACATGCCATAATTTCCAGCGCCGAAACTTCCGCCGATCAGCACGGTGACTTTGGGCACCTGCGCGGTCGCGACGGCGGTCACGAGCTTCGCGCCATGCTTAGCGATGCCTTCGGCCTCATACTTTCCGCCAACCATGAACCCGGAAATGTTCTGCAGAAAAAGAAGCGGTATGCGACGCTGGCACGCCAGTTCAATAAAATGAGCGCCCTTTTGCGCGCTTTCGGAATAGAGGACGCCATTGTTTGCCAGTATCGCCACCGGTATCCCCCAGATGTGTGCAAATCCGCAGACGAGCGTAGTTCCGTAGAGTGATTTGAATTCGTGGAACTGCGAGCCGTCTACGAGCCGGGCAATAATTTCACGAACATCGAAAGGCGTCCGAAGATCGGGCGGGAGGACGCCATATATTTCTTCCGGTGCATAAAGGGGAGGTCGGACAGATTGAAGATTGATGTCCGCTTTCCGGCTCCGGGGCAGGGTTGCCACAATGTCTCGAACGATGGTGAGGGCGTGTTCATCATTTTCTGCCAAATGGTCAGTCACCCCCGACTTGCGGCTATGGATATCTCCGCCGCCTAGCTCCTCGGCAGAAATCACCTCGCCGGTTGCAGCTTTGACCAGAGGGGGGCCAGCCAAGAAAATCGTGCCTTGTTCGCGAACAATTATGGATTCATCCGACATGGCGGGCACATAGGCACCGCCTGCCGTGCAGCTTCCCATGACACAGGCAATCTGCGGTATGCCGCGCGCCGACATGTTGGCTTGATTGTAGAAGATGCGACCGAAATGATCCCTGTCGGGGAAAACTTCGTCCTGGTGAGGCAGATTTGCGCCGCCAGAGTCGACGAGGTAGATGCAGGGCAGATTGTTCTCGAGCGCCACCTCCTGTGCCCGCAGGTGCTTTTTGACAGTGAGCGGATAGTAAGTGCCGCCTTTGACGGTGGCGTCATTGGCGATGATCATCACCGACCGGCCGGAAACCTGGCCGATGCCGGTAATCAGTCCGGCGCCGGCAATTTCTTCTCCATACATGCCATAGCCGGCCAGTTGCGAAAGTTCGAGGAACGGACTCGTCGGATCGAGCAAGTGCCGGACACGATCCCGAGGCAGAAGCTTCCCACGTGAAGTGTGTCGCTCGCGCGCACGCTCATTGCCGCCGGGTGCGGTGCGGGCGACATCCTCGTGAAGTCGCTGGCGAAGCGCGCGATTGTGACGGTCATTGTGGGCGAAGCTGGGATCGGCCGTACTCAGCTGACTCTTCATGGTGGGACCGCTCATCCTTTCATCAGCTCCCGGCCAATGAGGAAGCGGCGAATCTCGTTCGTTCCTGCGCCAATGTCATACAACTTTGCATCCCGGGCAAATCGCTCGACGGGCCATTCCTTTGTATAGCCTGCACCGCCCAGCGCTTGAATGGCCTCCATCGAGGTCCGTACCGCACTCTCGCTCGCCATCAGAATGGCTCCCGCCGCGTCAACCCGGGTGGTTCGGCCTTCATCACAGGCTTGGGCGACGGCGTAAACATATGCCCTTGCGGAGTTAAGTGCGACATACATGTCGGCAAGTTTTGCCTGCATGAGCTGAAAGTTTCCGATGGGCTGGCCGAATTGTTTTCGTTCGCGGGCATAGGGCAGGACCGTATCGATGCAGGCCTGCATGATGCCGATCGGTCCGCCGGACAGCACTGTGCGCTCATAGTCGAGGCCACTCATCAAGATCGCCGCGCCTTGGCCGATGTCGCCCATGACATTCGCGTCTGGGACAAAACAGTCCTGAAAGACCAGTTCTCCTGTGTAGGATCCCCGCATCCCCATCTTGTCGAGTTTTCTCGCAACGGAAAATCCGTCAAATTTCTTCTCAACAAGAAACGTCGTCAGCCCCTTTGAAGCCGCCGACGGATCGGTTTTGGCGTAGATTACCACCGTATCGGCGATGGGGCCGTTGGTGATCCAGAATTTGCTGCCGGTCAGAACAAACCCGCCATTAGCTTTTTCGGCTTTTAGCGTCATGCTCATGACATCAGAGCCGGCCCCCACTTCCGACATTGCAAGCGCGCCGACATGTTCGCCACTTAACAGCTTTGGTAGGTAGCGGGTTTTCTGGTCCGCACTGGCCCAGCGCCGGATCTGGTTGATGCAAAGATTGGAATGAGCGCCATAAGAGAGGCCAATGGAGGCGGATGCTCTGGATATCTCTTCCATGGCTACGACATGATGCAGGTAACCAAGTCCAAGTCCGCCGTCAGCTTCTTCAACGGTTATCCCGTGCAGGCCGAGTTCGCCCATTTCGGTCCAAATCCCCCTGGGGCACTCATCTGTTTGATCTATCTCGGCAGCGATCGGTGCAAGCTTGTCATGAGCAAACCGCGCGCAGGTATCTCGGATCATGTCCGCCGTTTCGCCCAAGGAAAAATCAAAAAGAGTCATGTGTCTGTTCCCTTCCATCCTTGCGGTAGGGGCTAGCAAATTTAACTAAATAGGAAAAATTGAATTAAATCGCCCAACTGTATAAGTGTACTCTATGATTGATCGGTATCTAGTTCGTTATTTCCTCGCCGTCGTGGACAGTGGCAACTTCACCCGCGCAGCGCAGAGGATGCATGTCACCCAGCCGACCCTGTCTATTGGTATTGCCAAGCTTGAAGAACTTGTTGGGGCGAGCCTGTTCGACCGAAACAATAAACGTGTAAATCTGACTGATGCGGGCGCGCGCTTCCAGCCCTTTGCGCGACGGATCGAAAGTGAATTCAATCGATCTCTAGCCGCTATCCAGGATGTACAGCCATCAAGTGTCCTGAAGCTCGGAATCCTCAACACAATCTCTTCGGCGTTGGTCCAGTCCGCCATCGCGCAGATGCTGTCTGCTGACCCGACGCAACGTATAGAAGTCGTCGACGGTACAGAGCGTGAGCTCGTGAATGGTATTGGGCGTGGCCGGATTAATGTGGCGTTGACGCTTGTGGGGAGGGGAGAGGAACGATTTAGAGAAGAAATTCTTTTTGAAGAGGGTTATGTCGCCGCCTTGCCCCGCAGTCACCCAGAGGCAGGTAAGAGCGACCTAAAGGCCGAAGCGCTAGCGGGCAGCGTCATGATTGTCCGCCGACAATGCGAAGCGCTGTCCGAGACCAGCCGGTACTTTACAGAGCGTGGTATTCGGCCATTTTTCGCCTACAGGTCCTCTCAGGACGATCGGGTGATGGCCATGGTTGCGGCCGGACTCGGAATGACTGTTGTCCCGGAGTCTCATGCGTGCAGCAGCGTTTGGCAGACCCGATTGACCGGGTTCGACCTGACGCGGAAAATTGGTTTGATGTTTTCGCCGGATGTAAACCGGACCGCAGTCAACGCTTCGCCCGCGTTCCAGAAATTCAGGGAAGCTGTTTGTCGACGAAATTAAGGCATAGGTTGACGCACGGAGCTTGTCCTCAGGCAGCTTTTTCAGCCGCAGACACGATCATATTCAGGTTCTGGCGACAAAGTCGGAACTCCAACATAATTCCGAGTGGAGGAATTTTTTCAACACGCTAATCTTTGGCATTATTGGAAGTACCAATGTTCGCGTTTGAGGCGTGCGACCTCACGATTTCGGCCAGGCGACAGATCAGACAAGTCCTCGAAAATCGATGCGTTTGCTTGATGATATCCCAGATGCCAAACATGTTGCGGGAACGCACCAAGACCTTGTCAAGTTATCATGTTGTATGGCCTACATGATTGAAAAACCAGTCAAATTTATCTTCGGGCCCGCTGACGGTAAAAATTATCCACAACATTTTGTGATCCGCAGTATTTGCTACAGGGTGCATCGCTTGTTCATCATCGAGTGGGAATAGGCCAGGCGTGTCGGACCTGGCCTGTCTCAGTGCGCGAAGGACAGGAAGGCACTCGCAGACAGGCCCTGCTGCCCCATCGTGGCAATTTCGCCAGATCGAATGTCGGCTGACAACGTGTCCTGATCGGATATGTCGAAAGCGGCAAGCAAACCGAATTCTATCCCGTCCGGCAGGGTGCGTCGGGCGCTGGCTTCAAGACCGGCATAAGTACGGGTCCGGGATCCATCCCCCATCCCCACCAGGCCTGTGCGCGCGCGAGCCTGAATGCTCCAGTCTCCGATTTTCCGGGAGGGGCCGACTGAAACCTCCAGCCCCTTATCATCGGTGTGCATATCGCCAAAGGCGATGATGTGGGGCAGTCCCCACAGATCGAGTTCAATGGCAGCCACCAGCTCAAGGGTCGAGTCATCCGGAGTGCCCGGATAGGTCAGCCAGTTGGCAGACAGGTCTGCCGTGTATCTCTTGCCTTCCAGGACCACGCCCAGAGAATAGTCTGTTTCCGGAGCGAAGACGTCCCGGGAGGTTCCGATCGGTTCGATACGGTACACCGCAGCGTAGGCGGCCCCGAAAGAGGTCGGCCGCTCAATACCTGCAAGCAGTTCCAGTGTTTCGCCACTGAGCTGAGCCCCGCGATCCTGCAGCGATGTCGAGACAGACGCGTCAGCAAACACGGAGCTGCCCTGTGCTTCCGCGAAGGACGGAAGACCGGTGGCGATGGCAACTGCCGTGACTGCTGAACGCATTTCAACTCTCCGTGCGAAACTTTGGTTCTCTTCAGAGCCTGTTTTCCATCGCGGCAATGATTTCCGGATGGACAATCTTGCCGCCGGCAACATTCACGCCGCCTGCCAGATGCGGATCGGACGTGATCGCTGCGTCGATACCCTTGTTGGCCAAAGCCATGGCGAAGGGCAGCGTGGCGTTTGACAGAGCGATGGTGGAGGTGCGCGCGATGGCGGCGGGCATATTGGTCACGCAATAATGGATGACACCGCCGACATCATAAACGGGGTCGTCATGCGTGGTGGGGCGGCTGGTCTCGAAACACCCGCCCTGATCAATGGCAATGTCGACCACGACCGAGCCGGGTTTCATCAGGGCAATCTGGTCTGCGGAGATGACCTTCGGTGCCGCCGAGCCTGGCAGCAGTACGGCGCCGACAACGAGGTCTGCCGTGCGCAGCAAGGTCTCAATGGCCGAGGAGGTGGAATAGAGGCATTGGGCGCGACCTGCGAAGATGATGTCGAGTTCGCGAAGCCGGTCCAGTGAGCGATCCAGGATCGTGACATTGGCACCGAGCCCGACCGCCATTTCAGCTGCGTTTCGGCCTGCGACGCCGCCACCGATAACAAGGACGTTTCCAGGTGCCACCCCTGTGACGCCGCCCAGCAATGTGCCGGATCCGCCATTGGAGATTTCCAGGTATTTGGCACCAGCCTGCACCGCCAGGCGCCCGGCGACTTCACTCATGGGCGTGAGCAGGGGCAGGCGACCGAACCGGTCGGTGACCGTTTCATACGCAATACAGGTAGCCCCGGAATTGACGAGCCCGCGTGTCTGTTCCGGGTCGGGTGCCAGATGGAGATAGGTAAAGAGCGTATGCCGTGATTGCAGGCGGGCAATCTCTACGGGCTGGGGCTCTTTTACCTTGATGATCATGTCTGACGCGTCGAACAGGTCATCGGCGTCCGCGGCGATTGTGCAGCCGGCAGATTCGTAGAGAGCGTCGGAGAAGCCGACCATGTCGCCAGCGCCAGTCTCTACGAACACGGTATGTCCCGACCGGACGAGTTCCTGCGCGCCCTGAGGCGTCAGCCCCACACGATATTCGCGGTTCTTGAGTTCTTTTGGGGTGCCAATACGCAATTCAACAATCCTTTGAGGTGTCAGTCAGGTTTTGAGGGAGGAGGTCTAGAAATGTGCAACCAGGTTTATTCGCAGGCGCTGTTGCCAGTCGTCCGTGGCGAGCGGGATCAGGGCTGTGTCCTTGATCCGGTAGGCATAGAGGGTCGTGTCCAGTACGAACTGGTCGCTGATTGCGTAGGAGGCTGACAAGGCGTGCTGGAGATAGTTGCTACCGTACGCAATGTTGTCCTGCGCGAAGGCGGCAAACACCGCATCCGCTTCAGCTTGATGATAGCCATAGCCAAAGCTGTAATCTCCCGCCGGTCCAGTCTGTCCTACTGAGGCAGAAAGAGAATAGCCTGTGTCGTAGGCATCGGCACCGAGGTTCTGGACCGCATCCGCCTGAAAGCGCACCGGCCAGCGATTTCCGAAGCCACTGTAAGATGCCGTGGCGATCAGATCCAACAGGTCGAAATCCGAGACATAGGCGCCGGTGCTATCCAGCCGATTGGTTCGGGTGTCGCCGGAATTTGCCGTGCCGGTCGCTTCGATTTCGTAATCATAATAGCCCGCAGCCAAACCGAGTTTCCATGCTGACCCGACCTGCTGGTCGAGAGTCATCTGGACGCCGGACGCGGTGCTGTCAGCGGCCGCAACTGAACGCTCGATGGGGAAAAGCAACGCACTGGCGCCAATTCGGGTCGCGCCAGTATCAACAGCGACATATTGCGCTGCCAGTCCTTGCGGATTCACATCCCCGTCCCAGACCAGGTCGGTGCGTCGGAATGGATTGGCGAACTTGCCCCCGACAAGGGTGAGGGGGCCGAAGACCTTCTTGCCGTAGATCTGATCCAGACTGACCTGGAGATCATCATTGAAATTGGACAGCGAAACATCTGCCGAGTTCGGATCATCGGGATCACCCGTGACAAGCCGCGCACCCAGTTCGAGGTCCGGAGAGGCCGCATAGGTTGCCGCAACACGGCCACGGACGACGCCGCGAGAGTCTGAGCGACCTTCACCGCCAGACGAGTTGTGCTCATATCTGAGCCGCATGTCACCCGTGATCTTGAATCTCGAAGGGGGTGATGCAGGGCTGTCTGATACCTTGTCGCCAGAGACAAAGCCGATTGGCGCGGCCGGTTGAATTACCGGTGATGTGCCAGGCCGTGACTGCGGGGCCTGCGCAAGCAAGTCTTCCAGTTTCGCCAGGCGTGCTTCCTGTTCGCGAATCTGTTGCTGAAGTTGGGCAATCAGGGCTGGCGAATTGTCGGCGGTCGACACTTCCGCGAAAGCGGGTGCGCCGGCCATCAGTGCCGCAACCATCAAGGCAGTCGCCCGTGGCAGATGTATGTGTGATCGAGATGCTTTCTTGGATCGCATCAGATTCCTCCCATAGCGATGTATTTGATGTCGAGATAATCTTCGAGGCCATACCGCGAGCCTTCCCGGCCCATGCCGGATTCCTTAACGCCGCCGAAGGGCGTTGAATCGCCCGAGATGGCCACATCGTTAAGGCCGACCATGCCGGCTTCCAGCTGCTCCGCGACGCGCCAGGCGCGTGAATAGTCCCGTGTCCAGAAATAAGCAGCCAGGCCATACGGGGTGTCGTTGGCAAGCGAGATGGCCTGTTCATCTGTTTCAAAAATATAGATGGGAGCGACTGGGCCGAAAATTTCCGTATGGGAAATATCCATGTCGCCAGTGACACCTGTCAGAATTGTCGGCGGAAAAAAGTTTCCGTCATCCACTGGCGCGCGGGATGTGACACAAGCGGCCCCTCTGGAAAGGGCATTGTCGACCAGTGAGCGCACCTTTGTCTTCGCCGCCGGATTGATCATCGGCCCCATGTCGCTGGCTGGATCAAAGCCATCTGCGACGTTCATGGTATCCGCGGCAGCGATGAATTTTTCGAGGAATTGGTCCCGGATAGATGCGTGCAGGAGGATGCGGTTTGCACAAATGCAGGTCTGACCGGCATTGCGAAACTTTGCGACCATGGCTCCGGCCACAGCGGCGTCGATGTCGGCGTCTTCAAACACGATGAAGGGCGCATTCCCCCCCAGTTCCAGCGAGAGGCGCTTCATCGTATCGGAACTCTGCCGCATGAGCAGCTTGCCGATCCGGGTCGACCCCGTGAACGAAATCTTCCGTACACGTGGGTCTCTGGTAAGCGCATCGGCAACGGGCGCCGGATCTTTTGATGTGATGACCTGGAACACGCCTGCCGGAAATCCGGCATCTTTCGCGAGGCATTCCAGGGCCAGCGCAGACAGCGGGGTTTCGTCGGAAGGCTTCAGGATGATGACGCAACCCGCTGCAAGCGCTGGAGCGGCCTTCCGGGTGATCATGCCACTGGGGAAGTTCCAGGGCGTGATGGCGCCGACAATACCAACGGGTTGCCGTACCACGATCTGCCTGCGTGATGGGGCAGCAGTCGGGATGACATCGCCATAGGCACGTTTGGCTTCTTCTGCAAACCATTCGATGTAGGAGGCGTTAAACGTGACTTCCCGACGAGCTTCTGCCAGTGGCTTGCCCTGTTCCAGGGTCAGGATTTCGCCGAGTTCCTGTTCGGAGGACATGATGAGATCATGCCAGCGGCGAAGTATGGTGCTGCGGTCCCTCGCAGTGAGGGCAGCCCAGGCAGGTTGGGCGGTGTTTGCAAGGGTGATGGCGTGCTCGGTTTCAGCCGCGCCAAGGTCTGGCACCTGCGCGATGACTCCGCCATTTGCGGGATTGTTGACCGCGAATGTGCTGGCAGCGCCGGAACTCGCCATACGCTCCAGCAGGCGTCGAAGCAGGGCGTTCGACCCGGCAGCGGCGTCGACCGATGAGGCGAAGGTGACGGACATGTTACGCGACTCCGAGCTGGGCAGCCGTTTCGGTCAAACCGTCTGATGCTATGTCGATAAGCTCGTCGATTTCCTCACGCGTGATGGTGAGAGGCGGACAGATGACCATGGCCTGTCCGACGGCACGCATGATCAAGCCCTTGTCGAGACATATGTCGCGACAGATATTCGCGGCATTGTCCTCGGTCGTGAAGGGTTCGCGAGCGTCGCGAGACTTCATCAGCTGGAGGCCTGCGATCAGGCCGGCGCCGCGCACTTCGCCGATGATCTTGTGTCCGTTAGCCAGCTCCTGAAGACGGGCGTGCAGGTAGGGACCAACATCATTCTTGACGCGCTCCACAAGGCCTTCGCGTTCGATAATGTTGATGTTTGCATGCGCTACGGCGCAGGCGACGGGGTGCCCTGAATAGGTGTAACCGTGGGAGATGGGGCCACCTTCATTGATCGTCTCGAAGACGTCATCGCTGAACGCGACCGCAGAGATTGGCAGGTAGCCGGACGACATGCCCTTGGCCATCGGCATGATGTCCGGCTGGACGCCATAGTGTTGGCAACCGAACCATTCGCCGAGCCGACCGAAGCCGCAGATGACTTCATCTGACACGAGCAGGATATCGTGTTTGCGGCAGATTTTCTGAACCTCCGGCCAATAGGTGGAAGGCGGGTCGATGACGCCGCCAGCGCCCTGAATCGGTTCTCCTATGAAGGCCGCGATATTGTCTGCACCGACTTCGAGGATCTTGTCCTCCAAAGCCTGAGCCGCGCGGAGGCCGAACTCATCGGGGCTCATATTCCCTCCGTGGGCATACCAGTGAGGTTCCATGATGTGCTCGAATCCCGGAAGCATGGAGGAGCCCATATCGTGCATGTGCTTCATGCCGCCGAGACTGGTCGCCGCCAGTGTGCTGCCATGATAGCCGAGATGGCGACCGATGAATTTGTACTTTTTGGGCTTTCCGCGCACATGCCAGTAGTGGCGAGCCATGCGAATGACGGTATCGTTGGCCTCAGATCCCGAATTTGCAAAAAAGAAATGGTTCAGGTCTCCGGGAGCGATTTCCGACAGTTTCTGGGCCAGTTCGATCTGGCTTGGGGTCGAGCTCTGGAAGAAGGAATTGTAGAAAGGCAGCTGCTCCATCTGGGCGGCAGCCACGTCCACCAGTTCCTGGCGACCATACCCGACATTGACGCACCACAGCCCTGCCATTCCGTCGAGAATACGGTTGTCGTCGCTATCGTGAACATAGCAGCCATCCGCGCTGGTTATGACGCGCACCCCGCGTTCTGCGAGCGTCTTGGGATCGCAGAAGGGGTGGATGTGGTGAGAGGCGTCCATGGCCTGCCACTGAGCTGTGTTCCGATTTGCGATCGCCATTTGCGCGTCCCTTTCAATTGTTTGAGCCCATGTTGGGCCGCTACAGGGAGGGGGAGAAGATGACTAAACCGATTGGGGCGGTGCGGTTTCGGCACCGATGGTGCGCGCCCCGTCAGGGCATCATTCCAGCCAGAGGCTACGCATGTGCCGCGCGATCTCCCGGTCCTGTACGCCGCCGCGGAATTCAAGGGCTTTCACGACACGTTCCTGGTCCGCTACCGGGTGAGTCTGGCTGAGTTTGGTGACGGCATCCATGTGGGTGATCCTGACACGGAACGACCGGATGTGGGGGATGAGGCTGTCGACCTTGCCATCGGGGGCCTGTTCGAGCAGCCACGTGCTGCCGGAATCGGCTTCGCTTTCCGAAATCGTGGTGTGCATGATTTCGAGTTGTTCGTCTGCATCGTCGACCGGTTGCAAAATGCCCCGCACCTGCGCCGCGATATAATTCCATGTCGGTACGGTGGGCTGGTCCTTATACCAGCTGGCAGAGATGTAGGCATTGGGGCCATGAAAGGTGGCCAGCGCTTTTTGCCCAGCGGTCAGCGTGGAAGCGTGGGGATTGTTCCGAGCCATGTGACCGAGAAGCTGCATGCTCCCATCCGGCATCCCCTCAAGATACATCGGCACGGATGTGGCATAGGGCATCTCGTCAAACGTGGTGACAATCTGGCCAAACGGATAAGAGGCTATAATGGAAACAGGGTCCGGAGCCCGGTAGGGTTTCGGAACATACATGTTCCACGGCGTGGTCGCACCAGTCATGAAGAGACTCCCATTTGTTATGTCCTTTTCAGTCTCCCTGTGAGGAGAGAGCAATGTCAGGCGCGAAATATACGGAAGCCGGTGCGATTCAGGCACCGGACTAAAACTGCTTGGCACCTGAGCCCGACGCCGCTGACCTGTAAGGTTCCTGAAATGGCCATCGCATCCGCTCAGGTGCGCTGCGACGCATCAAGGAGACTATCCGTGACGACATCCCTTCCGCTTTCCCGACCGTCCACCCCCGATATCGGTGACATCGTCACGGCATATGCCGGCAAGCTGATGCCGGATGTGCAGATGCAGACATTCAGCAATACGCATGAGGTTTTTCCCACCAGAACCATCAAGGCGGGTGCTGCTGTATCAGCACTTCCGTATGCGACTACACGCCTGGAGGACATGCCCATTCCGGCGAATGGCAAGACATATGATCTGTTCGATTACGTATCCCAGAACCGTCTTGTGGGGCTGCTGGCAATCAAGGATGGTCAGATCGTTCACGAATATCATGATCAGGGCATTGGCCCCGAGACCCGCTGGATGTCGATGTCGATGGCGAAATCTGTTTCGACCACGCTGGTGGGGGCGGCAATCCTGGATGGCCATATCAAGAGTGTCGACGATCAACTGGTAGAATACATGCCCGAGCTTGGCGGGAGCGGCTATGACGGGGTGTCCATCAAGCATTTGCTGCAAATGACATCCGGAGTGAGTTGGGACGATACTCATACGACCGCGGGCTCGGAGCGCCGGATCATGCTGGACCTGCAGGTGGCGCAGAAGCCGGGCGAAATCATGAAATTCATGGCATCCCTGCCGCGCATCGCAGAGCCCGGCCAGGTCTGGAACTACAGTACCGGGGAAACGCATGTTGTTGGGGCGCTGGTCAAGGCAGCAACCGGCAAGTGGCTTTCCGATTATTGCTCCGAAATCATGTGGTCGCGCCTCGGCATGCAAGCGGATGCCGCCTGGTGGCTGGAGTCGCCGGATGGCCTGGAAGTGGCAGGAAGTGGAATCTGCGCCACCTTGCACGACTATGCCAGGCTCGGGCTGTTTGCGCTCAATGGCGGAGTAATTGAAGGCGAGCCGGTTGTACCGGCAGGCTGGTTCAAGGAAGCGACCGAGCCGCGTATGGCCGGAGGTAATCCCCTCAATTATGGCTATATGTGGTGGCCGGTTCCTGACCGCGATGGAGACTTCTCGGAAGGCGCCTTCAGCGCGCGAGGCATATTCGGCCAGTACATCTACATCAATCCGACTCGTAACATCGTGCTGACGGTCCTGAGTTGCCGGTCCAAACCGAAATTCTCCGAAGCGATCCTCGACAATGATTTCTTCAACGCAGCCGTGGAGGCGCTGGGCTAGCGGACAGGTTTGAACTCCGGCGTGTCCTTGGCGATCGTATTGGTGAGCCACTGCCGGAATTTCCGCAGGCTAGGCTCGTTCCAGCGGTCATGGCGCGCGATCAGTACATAGTCGCCGCGCCGTGGCGGGAACGCCGGATTGTCCTTGCCGATCCAGACCAGATCACCCCGCGTAAGGTGTTTCTCGGCCAGCAGCGGATTGGTCAGTGCAACGCCGCGACCGTGGCGCGAGGCATCGCTGGTCAGGTTTCCCTGCCAGAGCCGGGGGCCTTTCAGTCCGGCGCCACAGTCGACGCCCACGGATTCAAGCCAGATTTTCCATGTCTCCGTGGTATTCTCGTGCAGGAGCTGATGATTGAGCAGGTCTTGCGGGGAATGAATTTCCGGAGCGTTTTCAAGATATTCAGGACTTGCCACGGGAATGATGGGAGATTGCGCAACCACCTGGCTGCGCAGGTGGGGAGGCAACTCGTCCAGGTCTTCGTAAGAGGCCCAGTAGCGAATGTCTGCTGTTGCCTCATGGGAGAGAAAGTCGGGGGCGCTTACCGACGGTTTCAGCTCGATTTCGACCCCCTGGTTTGCCCGCTCGAGAGAGGCGATGCGCCGTGACAGCCATTGCTGGGCAAAACCGGGCGTGCTCCAGATCAGGAGCTGGTGATGAATGCCCTGATTGAGCACGTCTAGCGTCGCGTGCGCCACCATATCCAGGGCCATTGAGATCGACCGGTGATAATCCTTGCCGGCCTCGGTCAGGACCAATCCTGTCGGCGCGCGCTCCACCAGGGTTATTCCGACCCATTCCTCCAGAGCGCGCAGGTGGCGGCTGAGGACGGCATGGTCCCGGTCGAGCCATTTGGCGGCCTTTCGCACGCCTCCCAAACGCGCAATCGCATCAAAGGCCCGCAAACCTTCAAACGGGGGGAGCGCCTTGCGAAGGGGTGGTTGCTGTCCGGGTTTGGATAGGTCGTCCTTGCGGTCGGCCATGCTGGGTTCCCTGTGATCGCGTTTATGTCGCCCAATTGACGTTGCGACCTGTTCTGAAGTCAAGTCATGTGCTGATTCCAGCGGGATCATGTGCGCAGTGCGCTCATGTTCGGGGCTGATCATCTATTCACCATCGTGGGAGATTGCGTTGCGACGCTGCTGTTGTCGTGCGAGCCATAGTTTCAGCCCCAGGGCGATCATTACCAGTAGCCAGATACCAGTCGCTGTATTCACCATGCGGCCAATGCTTCCACCGATCTGTCCGGTATGTAGCGGATACAGGGCTTCGACAATTCGCTCATTGGGTGCGCTTTTGCGGGCGTCGTGATCCAGCAGAATGGCACCGTCCAATCCAACAAATACGCGGGTGGCGCCGTACAGGCGCGGCATCTCGCCGGGTGCGTTCAGCCGGAACTTGTACCACGGACGATCTTCAGTAGGCAGATTTATTGCGACAAGAGAGGCACCCGGAAACTCGACGAGCGCGGCTTCGATAGCCGTCTCCAGACTTGCTGGGGGTGCGGACGCGGGGGCAAGAAGTTCAGGCGTTTGCTCTTCAACGCCGAGCCAGTCTGCCAGGATGTCGGACTGTGTTAGCGCGGACCCTGTCAGAATGATGCACACCGCAGGGATGGCCCCCCAGAAGCCGACCCGCCAGTGCCAGCCTGAAAGCCTTGCTGCCTTTGGAGCGCCGGAAGTTCGAGCGAATGCTGTCAGGCGTTTTCGCTTTGGCCACCCCATCACCACTCCCAAGATGATATTGGATGCCAATAGCAGGCCTGAGATCATGAGAAATACATAACCGACCGACCCGAGCATTAGAGATTTGTGGAACCGGGTGAGTGTTTCAAAGACGGCGCCATCAGAAAACCGGTTGGTATCGGATCGATCCCGAAGCTGCGTTCCGGTGCCGTCAATCCGGACGGTGCGGCCTTCGCCGCCACGTTCCAGATAAATATCATATTGTCCTTTCCGTCCCCCTGAAATCCAGACAGACGATATCTCGTCTCCGGCAGCTTGCAGTTCTTCGATGCGAGCGGCCATGGCGGCGGCGTCTGTTTCTCTCGCCCCCTGGTCCAGAAGGAAGTCATCGATGTCTGCCCGGTATCCTATGGCCAGTCCGGATGCTGCTTGTAGTATCCAGAGACAGAGGAAGCTCAAGCTGATCCATTTGTGAATTGCCCGGATCCCTGGGATGCGCATGAAACCTCCAATACCAAACAAGCACTTGCCTGCGTCATGTATTGCAAAGACCTGATAGTGCCCGACAGATGCGAAGCGCGCGGCCAGTGGTGCGTATTACGCACCTGTGCGTGCATCCTAGGCCCCTTCGCCGATGCGGGCAGGGCATGGTCAAGTTGGAGCTGCGGAAAAGGCTACACGCTTGTCCGACGTTTGCGCATCCTGATAGCGCATCGATACAAACGAACTGGGGAACGAGCATTCATGAAATTCACATCCATGGTTTTGGGCATACTGGGTCTTGCGCTGGCAGCGGGTTGCGTCTCCAGCGCCCAGGAATGGGATGTCACCAATACGGGCCAACCTTACCGCGATGTGGAACTCACTCTGACGGAGGGAACGTGGATCAGCGTGGCCGTGAGTCCGAAAGGTGACACGATCGTCTTCGACGTATTGGGAGACATATTTTTCATGCCGGCCACGGGCGGCGAAGCCCATCTCCTTCATGGCGGTCCGGCGATCCAGCACTCTCCCGTGTTCAGCCCGGACGGGTCGCGCATTGCCTATATCAGCGACCAGGACGGGGCCGACAATATATGGACGTCCGACCCGGATGGCGGCAACCCGATACAAGTCTCCTTTGAAAGCTCTCTTGCGCTGGTGGACCCTGCCTGGAGCGCGGACGGTCTCACACTTGCTGCAGCTCGCATGTTCGACACGGCAGACCGGCTTCACGCCTCAGAGCTTGTGACCTATCCAGCGGGCGGAGGTCATGCCGAAGTAATCGTTTCTATGCCAACTAAAGGGGAGAATGTGCATGATGCGGTCTACTCGCCCGATGGAGCCAGCCTCTACTTTGTTGAGAAAGTGACGCCGCCTCATGCGTCGAGCGTGTATGTGGACGCCAATCACAAGAATTTTGCGATCCGCAGAAAAGCCCTGGAAACTGGAGATATTGAGACGGTTATCGGGGGGTTCGGGGGCGCGCTGGCACCATCGATTTCTCCCGATGGCAGCAAGATGGCATTTGTCCGGCGCGTCAAAGACCAGACGATGCTCTTCATCTATGATTTCACGACGCGGGATCAGGTTCCAGTATTCGACGGGCTCGACCGGGACGGGCAGGCGGATTTCCTGGGGCAGGGGACCTACTATCCGAGATTCTCATGGTTTCCTGATGGCAAGTCGGTTGCTATCTGGGCTGGCGGAAAGATCCAGCGTATCGATGTTGAAAATGGGCAAACGGATGAGATTCTATTTTCGCTGACAGCGCGGCACCAGCTGACAGATCCGGCGCGGTTCACTCAGGACCTCGCCCCGGAAACCCTGCAAGTGAAAGCAATTTCTCGGCTTGCCCTGTCACCGGATGAGCAGACATTGGCATTCAGTGCGCTTGGCCAGATCTGGCAGTTGGACCGGTCGGATAATGGCTTGGACAAATTGTCTGCCACGGATTCTTCTCAGTCTGACGCGGCTTTCTCGCCGGATGGTTCGAAGGTCGCCTTCATTGAATGGGATGATGTGCTGGGAGGCGCATTGAAACTCAAATCAGCAACCGGAACCACAACCACCTTGTTTACCTCGTCCGGCATAGTCCGCGAGCCAGTGTTCTCGCAGGATGGATCGACTATCATGTTTCAGATTGCGGCGGCGGACGACTGCCTTGGCGGATACAGGGCGGATCCGGGCGTATACTGGATCCCTGCAGACGGCGGACAGGCCACCTCCCTCGGTGTAGCCGGTGGTAATCCGAGATTCTCTCCTGACGGCGCGCGGGTCTATTTCACCACAGAGGGCTATTTCGACGAAACACTCATCACCACGCTGGAAAGCATAGCGTTGGATGGCACCGATCACCGGGTTCACCTGCGGACGCAGGATTCCGACACAAGCGAGTTGAAGCTTAGCCCTGATCTCAACTGGATCGCCTACCGGCATTTCCAATCCTATCATATTGCTCCATTCGACGCCGATGCTGACATGTCCGTTTTTGATGCAGACAGCGGCGAACAGGTGGATGCAGCAGGCGGGTATGAGCTTGTCTGGGCTCAGGATTCCGGAAGTGTCTACTGGACACTTGGGCCGGATGTGTTTCGCGCCGATGTGCGTGAACTGGCGCGCGGACGCCGTCTTTTCTCCCGCGTGGACCTGCGGGTTCCCGTGGACCGGCCTGACGGAAAGACGGCCTTCGTGGGCGGTCGCATCATCACTATGGATGAGGGCGGCATCATCGAGCATGGAACGCTTGTCGTGGATGGAAACCGGATCGTGGCCGTCGGGCCGGTGGATAATGTGACTGTGCCGGGTGATGCGCATGTCATTGACGCCTCCGGTAAAACGCTCATGCCCGGCCTGGTCGACATGCATGGACATCTGGATACGTGTTACTATGCGTCGGCTGGTCTGCCGCCCCAACAGCAGGCGTCCCGCTATGCGGCACTGTCCTTTGGCGTGACCACCAATTACGATCCTTACACGTCAGAGCTTCCGACATATGGGGCTGCCGAAATGACCTTGGCGGGTGAGATGGTGGGGCCGCGCAGTATTGCCGTGGGAAGCGTGATTTTCGGGCGCAAGCGCAAGTACGACCCGGTCTATGTTCCAATCGATTCCTATGAAGACGCCGAAACCGTGATGGACCGCAAAACCGCCCTGGGCGGGACGGTCATCAAGAGCTATCGCCAGATCCAGCGCAGGCAGAGACAAATGCTGATCAAGGCCGGGCGCGAGAAGGGGATCATGGTGGACGTCGAGGGCGAAAGCCACTTCTTCAATGGCATCACGGCAATCCTCGATGGCAACATGAACCTTCAACACAATGTGCCGGTTGAGACGCTTTATGATGATTTCATTCAGCTGATGGCAAAGTCGGACGTAGCCCATACGCCGACGCTGATTGTGCTGTTCGGAGAATTGATGGGAGAGAACTATCTCTACAATTCGTCCCGGCTGTGGGAAGATCCGCGGGTGGACGCCTATGTCCAGACCACGACGAGTTCCTATAGCCCGCTGGCGGTTCCCACTGGAGCGCCCCCATATGTGCGCGGCATGACCGGCCTGCAGGCGGCCGATGAAATCTGGGATATCGGCTTTCGGGCCGCCGCACGTTCGATGAAGGCGCTGAACGATGCCGGCGGACGGGTTAATGCCGGTTCACATGGGCAAGTGTACGGTCTTGCGATGCATTGGGAGCTTCAATTGCTTGCCGAAGGCGGCATGAGCAATCTGGACGTGCTGAAGGCGGGCACGATTAACGGCGCGACCACGTTGGAGCTACAGGACCAGATTGGGTCTCTCAGGGTTGGTAAGCTTGCAGATGTCCTGGTGCTGGACCGCAATCCCCTGACAGATATCCGTAATACGGAAACGGTCTCGCAAACCATGGTGAATGGCCGTCTCTATGATTCTGTGACGATGGATGAAGTCGGCAATCATGATCATCCCCGCCGTCCATTCTATTGGGAAGTCAATGACGTGCCAAAGCACATCAACTGGAAGCCCGCATGGGGCAAGTAATGGTTCACAATTCTACTGATTTCAAAATGAGGTTTGCCGTATGAGTGACGTGTCAGGAACACAGGCGCCAGACGCTCCCGCGATTGCTGGCAAACGCGCGGCTGACGACAAGGTGTTCTTCGGTCACCCGCGCGGTTTGGCCTATATCGTGTTTACAGAAGCCTGGGAGCGATTCTCCTTTTACGGAATGCAGGCCCTGCTCATCCTGTATATGGCGACGTACCTGTTCCTTCCGGAACACTCGGGCAATGTGGTTGCGTTTGAGCCATTTCGAGGTGTCTTCGAGTCGGTCTTCGGCCCACTCAGTGTGCAGGCCCTGGCTTCGCAGGTGTTTGGTGCCTATGTCGGGCTGGTCTATTTTGCGCCTGTGCTCGGGGGGCTGATTGGAGATCGCCTTCTTGGGCGGACCAAGGCCGTCTTGCTGGGCGCGCTGTTCATGGCCGCCGGTCACTTCCTGATGGCATTCGAGGGGAGCTTCCTGTTGGCTTTGGCGACGTTGATTGTCGGATCGGGATTGCTGAAGGGGAATCTCGCGGCGCAAGTTGGCGGCCTCTACGAAAAATCCGACAAAAGACGGGATTCCGGGTATTCGATCTATGTCTTCAGCATCAATGTCGGTGCCTTCACTGCCCCCCTCATATGCGGAACACTGGGTGAAGTGTATGGATGGCATTACGGGTTCGGCGCGGCCGGCATCGGCATGCTTGTAGGGCTGGCCGTCTATTTGTCAGGACGCGCCTATCTTCCGGTAGACGCCGTTTCCAGGAGCGAAGACCGTCCGAAATTGCAGAAAGGGGATGGCGTGGTCATCTTGGCGATTCTGGTCATGCTGGCGCTCACCTCGCTCTACTGGACGGCTCAAAGCCAGGTCTGGAATGCCTATCCGCTCTGGCTGAGATCGGATGTGGCGCGGTCTGTCTTCGGACTGGATGTCCCGGTGACCTGGTTCCAGTCACTGGATTCCCTCGCGGTCCTGCTGCTGGCGCCTCTGGTGCTCTGGTATTGGCGCCACCAATCACGCCGTAATGCAGAGCCGGGAGATCTGATCAAGCTGGCGGTTGGATGCGCCGTATTTGCTGCCGCATTTTTGCTGCTTGGGGTCGGCGATATCCTGTCTGCGGATAAGCCTGTTGCGCTCCTCTGGCCGGTAATCTTTCACTTTGTCTGCGCGATCGGTTTTCTCTATGTAGGACCAATTGCACTGGCTCTGACTTCCCGGGCTGCGCCGGAATCAGTGAATTCCATGATGGTGGGATCCTACTATCTCGCCATCTTCGTTGGGGGATTGTTCAGCGGCTGGCTAGCGCGCTTTTACGAGGAAATGTCGGCGTCCAGCTTTTGGCTCATGCATGCCGCGATTGTTGGGGCGGCCGCCATACTCCTCATCGTCTTGCGACCGGTCCTCAGCCGGTTGATGCGTCTCCATACGGATCGCTCAGCCGACCCTGAGGAAGCCTTCCAACAGGAGATCCAGTAATGTTCACGCGATTCCTCACAACGGTTTCAATTCCGGTTCTTTTGGGGGCGGCTGCGTGCACGGCCGAACACAGTGCCGGTGAAGAGAAGAGTGCTGTTGTTCAAGTCTGTTCCGAGGATAGTCCCGCTGACGCGTGCGAATATCTGGGCCTGGCTGGCCTGCAGGCAGCAATTGATGCGTCCAACTCGGGCGATCAAATTGTGATGCATGCGGGGATCTACCGCCCGATATCCTATCGCGACGTACCCTTTCAGGAACTTCAGGTACGCGGCGCGGTAGTGATTGATGGCAAGACGCTGGAAATTGCCGCCGAGCCGGGAGCAAGGATTTCCGGAAGTGCAGATTTCCCATCGAGCGCCCTCGTGATTGAGGATTCCACCGTGCAGATTACCGGTCTGACCATTTCGGAATTTCATTACGCAGAAGCTGAGGACGACATCTATGATGGCCACGGCATTTTCACGATCAACAGTGACGTGACGCTGAACTCCATCACGATTGAACGTGTCGCGAAGATGGCGCTGACCGGCCGGGAAGACGGTCGTATAACGGCGAAAGATCTGGTGATCGATCACTCCCATCTCGGAGTGTGGCTGGAGGAAACTTCCGCTATGGACATGACAGATAGCCGGATCATCTCCAGTGAATCTGCCGCGGTGGCGGCGTATGGTAATGCTTCAGCGGTCATTTCCGACAGTATTGTAGAGGGGAACCAGGATGATGGTCTCTACACGGAAGACGACGCGAAGATTATGAGCCGTAATTCTACATTGCTCGACAATTCCCCATTTGGTGCACGCGCAGCTGGCAACAGCCTCATCACGGTATGTGGGGGCAGTGTTTCCGGCAATGCAGAAGCGTTCGGGGAAGAGGAGGCAGGGCGCGTCATTCATGACGATGCTGAAGCCTGCAAACCAGTTTAGGCTCCCCAGAGCCCTCGTTACAATAAATCATCACTGGTAATCCGCTCGCGCTTCGGCGTGCGGGCGCTTGTGATAGTGTGTCCAGAAATACGCGTCGTCACAACGCAAAAGGCCCGACCTTTTAGAAGGTCGGGCCAGTCACGGGGGGGGCGTGATGACCGGGGTTCCGTAGGAAACGCCCGGTCATCAACTATCCATTACCCTAGAAATTATACGCTGCGCTGATGCCGACAACACGGGGACGTGTGCGGTTGGCATTGGCCCAGGCCTGATAGGGGTCAATGGACTTGTTTTCGTCGGTGAGGTTGGTGGCAAAGACTTCCAGATCAAAGTTCCCGACGACGACGCCTGCGCGTGCATTGAGCAGGTTCAGTGCATCCGAGCTTTGGGGAAGCGCGGAAGGAAGGAAGCTGGACCGGTCGATATAAGTGACCTTGTCCCGATGGTTGAAATCAACGCGGACAAAGGCCGGATGGTCTGGTGTCAGGTCAAAGTCGTAATTGACACCCAGTGTATAGCTCAACTCAGGTGTGTAATCTGTCGGATCGCCAACTTCGTTGACCTGATCGGTGTCTGCGGTTTCGACAATCTCGCTGTCGAGATAGGCTGCATTCGCAGACAGGGTGAGGCCCGAAGTTGGCTGGTAGGCCAGACCTGCCTCGAGGCCTTTCACTTCGACCTTGCCGATATTGCTGGATTCTCCAAGGAATGCTCCATTCACTTCGGTCAGGCGCCGACGCACCATATCCTTGTACTCGGTGAAGAAGGCCGCAATGTCATACTGGAAGTTACGGGTGCTGCCCTTGGTTCCGATTTCATATGTCAGGATGTTTTCAGGGTCATACGGATCAAATGGCGCGGAATTGAAGCCGCCACTTCTGAAGCCTGATCCAGCGCTGGCATAGATCGTGGCATCTTCATCATACTGGTAGGTCATATAGGCGCGCGGATCGACCGACTGGAAAGTATCCGACAATTCGGTGCCCGCTCCGGGTGCATATTCGATCAGGCTGGTTTGCTCATCATGAAAGTATCGCATACCCGCGCCAAGGGTCAGCCTGTCGGTTACATCAAATGATCCATCTGCGAACAGTGAATACGATTCAGATGTGGAGGCAGAATAGTAGTACAGGTCGTCATACAGGACTCCACCATTGTCATAGAGATCGCCAGCCGGAGCATATGCGTATTCGTAGTCAGCGGTCAGGGAACGCTCCCCATCGCTATAGAATGCACCCACTGTCCAAGCGTAGTTATCATTTGAGTCCGAAAGGCGGACTTCCTGAGAAAACTGTTCAGCCTCGACGAAGCGATCATCATTGCCTTCGACGATTCCGTACGAATAGTTACCCTCTCGCGGAATGTAAGTGAATGGGTATTGATGATCATGGTCGATCTGGGTGGTCGAGGAGGTCAGTTCGGCGAAGCCAAAATCATAGGCCAGCTCAAGATTGTAGATGTTGAAGTCGAATTTCTTCGGGATCATCACCTTGTTGCGGTCGGGACCGACATCGACCGAGCGGTCCGCTTCCTCATATCCCATGCCCAGTTCGGTTTCGGCCCGCTGGACCTGAACCATTGCCTTGGCTGAGAAGTTTTCTGTCGGCACCCAGAGGACCTTGGCACGGGCATTCAGAAGTTCTGTGCCATTGCCGTCTTCAATGCCAGCTTCAGGTTGGTCAATCCAGCCGCCACCATCTTCAAGTCCGACCGCGAGGCGCACAGCGAGTTTGTCTTTCACGATCGGAGCATTGACGATGAATTCGCCCTTCTGGCCGATTTCGCCATCAGAGACCGTGTACAGCTCGCCCTTGACCTTGCCTTCGACCTTGTCGAGCACAGGATCTGCTGTGATGTAACGGATGACGCCGCCGGCTGCGCCTTGACCATAGAGCGTGCCTTGAGGGCCTTTGAGAACCTCAACGCGTTCAAGATCCAACGCCGTGGGGCTGAGTTGATCATATCCGCTCAAGGAGAGTGGGGCTTCGTCCATATACATTCCGACCAAAGCACCCGAACCCGACTGGTTTGCCAGTCCACGGATGAAGATCGTGTAGCTGCCTGGACCGTCTTCGCGCATGGTGAGGCCTGGCACGCTGAAGGACAGATCCTGCACGCTTGCAACGCCCAGCTTGGCGAGTTCGTCGCCGGAAATGGACTCGATTGCCATTGGAACATCGATCAGTCGCTGTTCCCGCTTCTGGGCTGTCACCATGATGGCGGACTGCACCAATTCTGTGTCGTCAACTGGAGCGTCAGCTGTTTGCGCATGCGCGCTCGCGGCATGCATCAGCGCAACAATTGCGCTCCCCGTTGTCCAAAGATATTTACGTTTCATGTGTTCTCCCGCTCGCTTTTGCTACATTACGGTCGAGTAAGACGGACAAACAAAAACTTTGGCAGATGCCAAAAATGAATAGCATGGTGCGGAATTCGCACCTCTGGTGCAGTTGTCACAAAGGAGCGGGAAGAGATTGCGCTGATGCGTTGCAAGATAGCTGAAATCAAAGACCGGCCCGCGGAGGGATCAGCTTGGGGTGTTGTCCGCCTTTCCGAAGGCGACAATTCCATTGGCCTGTAGGCCCTTTATCGTTTCCGGGGAATAGCCAAGCACAGTGGTCAACACATTCGACGTGTTCCCCCCATGCGCAGGGGCCGCTGTCCTGTAAGTCACGGGCGTGTGGCTCAGGCGTATGGGACACGCGACTCCGGGCACAGGACCCAGCGTGGCATGAGGCATTGAAATGCGTATGCCCCGTGCCTGAACTTGAGGGTTTTCAAAGACATCCGCCATTTTGTTGACAGGTCCTGCGGGTACTTTGCTCACCTGAAGCAGATTTATCCAATGGGACGTGGATTGCTTCTGAAGCGTATCGTTCAGTAATTCGGTCAGGGAAGCGCGGTTGGCCACACGCGCGCCATTGGTCGCGAACCGAGGGTCGGAAGGCAATTTCGGCAAGTCGATGAGATCACAAAGTTCCTTGAACTGAAGGTCGTTACCAACGGCCAGAACGATATGTCCGTCGTGTGTGGCAAACACGTCATAGGGGACAATGCTCGGATGAGCATTCCCCATCCGTGTCGGATTTTCCCCGGTTGAGAGAAATCCCTGAGACTGGTTGGCCATTGCGGCGACGAGGCAATCGAGCAATGCGACGTCGATTGTCTGGCCTTCTCCTGTCCGCTCCCGATGAAGCAATGCTGCCTGAATGGCATTCGCTGCATAAAGACCAGTCACTATGTCTACCAAGGCGACGCCAACCTTGAGGGGCCCGCCACCCGGCTCGCCATCGGGGACGCCGGTTATGCTCATCAATCCGCCCATGGCCTGGATCAGCAGGTCATAGCCCGGCAAGGTGGCGTAGGGGCCGGTTTGACCAAACCCGGTGATCGAACAATAGATCAGTCGAGGGTTGATCAGGCGTAAAGTTGCCGCGTCGAGACCGTATCTGGCGAGGCTGCCGGTCTTGAAGTTTTCCACCAAGACATCGCTGGAGGCGGCAAGTTCCCTGATGATATCCTGGCCAGTGGGTGTGGAAATATCAATGCATACGGACTTCTTGTTGCGGTTCGCACTGAGGAAATACGATGCTTCCCTGACATTCGAATTTTCACCTTCCTGAAAAGGGGGGCTCCAGCTGCGGGTATCGTCTCCGCCCTCTGGGCGTTCTACCTTTATGATTTCTGCGCCGAGGTCACCCAGAAGCTGAGTTGCCCAGGGGCCTGCCAACACCCGGCTCAAATCCAGAACGCGAATTTTTTCCAGTGCCTGGGCCATATCAGTTGAAGGCAGCCAGTCCGGTTTGGGCGCGGCCGAGGATCAATGCGTGAATGTCGTGCGTGCCCTCATACGTATTGACCGCTTCGAGATTGCACATGTGACGCATGACATGAAATTCGTCTGACACGCCATTGCCACCATGAATGTCCCGGGCTGCGCGGGCGATCTCAAGTGCTTTGCCCGTACTGTTCCGCTTGATCAGCGAAATCATTTCCGGCGATGCCTGGTGTGCGCCCAGCAGTCGCCCCACTTTCAAACAGGCTTGCAGCCCAAGGGCGATGTCGGTCTGCATGTCTGCCAATTTCCGCTGGATCAACTGGTTGGCGGCCAGCGGACGGCCGAACTGGGTGCGATCCATTGCGTAGTCTCTGGCCGCTGTCCAGCAAGCGCGACCTGCCCCTAGCGCGCCCCAGGCGATTCCAAAACGGGCCTTGTTGAGACAGCCGAAAGGGCCTGACAAGCCGCGGGCGTTAGGCAGCAGGTTTTCTTGGGGGACAAACACGTCGTCCATGACAATCTCGCCGGTTGCGGATGCCCGCAGGGCCAGCTTGCCTTTAATTTGCGGCGTCGACAGCCCCTCCATGCCCCGTTCCAGCACGAAGCCGCGAATGATGCCGTCCAGTTTTGCCCAGACGACGAAAACATCTGCTATGGGACTGTTTGTGATCCACATTTTAGCTCCATTGAGCCGAAAGCCGCCATCGACCGCTTTGGCACGTGTGGACATATTGCCCGGATCCGACCCGTGATCGGGTTCGGTCAGCCCGAAGCAGCCGACCAGGTCCCCCGACACAAGTCCAGGTAACCAGCGTTCCTGCTGGTATATGGACCCATAGGCATGAATCGGATGGATAACGAGGGAGGACTGGACACTCATGGCTGAGCGGTAGCCGGAATCCACGGCCTCGATCTCATGGGATACCAGTCCGTAGGCGACATGGCTTACACCAGCTCCGCCTAACTCTTCAGGAAGAGTAGGGCCGAGCAAGCCGAGTGCGCCCATTTCCTTCAGGATATTGCGGTCGAATTCGCCATTTCGGTTGGCCTCGACAATCCCGGGCAATAGTTGATTCTCAGCAAAATCGCGTGCGGTCTTTTGAACCGACCGTTCATCTTCTGTCAGTTCGGAGTCGAGCGAAAGGGGATCAGCCCAATTGAAGGCAGAGTATTGCGTCATGATTGTTTCCTGGGTGTGAGGCGTTGCCAGAACTGACTAATTGCCCGAAACGCGGCGTCCTGTTTGTTGCCAGCGTCCGGGGTTCACAATAACTGTATCATCTGTGAACTGAACGCTGAACGGATAGCGGCCACGTTCGACGGTAAAGATGTCAGGCGTGGCGGCCAGCAAGGTACGGGGGGAGCCCTTCCTGACCTGGAACACATCGCGCTCACCTGTGGCCGAAGCCACGAGCGCGCCATCTTCCACACGTACCGTCAACTCAGCCAGATTGCTGAAACGATAGGTGCCCGCATACTTATCAAGCGCGGGGGCAGAGATAACCAATTCCGGGTCCGGCTCGGGTTGAGTGACTTGTTTCTCCGGCATCGCAGCGAGGATTGCGTCCCACATGAGTTCGGAAGCGGTAACACCGATTTCCATGCTGGGCAGAGTTGCACCAGGACCGGCGTCTACTTCATTCGTCGACACGGCATAGAGCACGTCGCCGTCAAACTCACTCGCGAAGGGCTGGATGCCACGTGCCATGGATGTGTGGACCTGAACGGCAAGCCTTTGGAGTTCTGCAGGGCTCAATGTCCGGTTGGTCACGACTACGCTGATGGTCGTGTTCTTCCGTTCGACTTCCTTCGTGTCTTCCTCGCCGTTCCAACCGGGCTGGAGGCTGTCCGGCGCAGCGCGCATGAGGTCCGTTGCCTTGAGGGTCTCAGGCCAGCTGTCGCCCTTGTGGCAGGCCACCACGTTTCCTTCACGATCCGTAACGGTGCCAAGCGCATTGACCACGGTGAAGACGGCGATTTTGACATCACCCACCTGACGATACGCGCTGCCCTGTCCAGAGCGGGCGTGGCAACCGAAAATGCCGCCATTCATGGCAGACCGGCCAGCTCCGTAAGCGCCGTTCGGGAAAATTCCGGGCTCGGCTGCCCGCAGGGCCAATTGGGCGAGACGCTTGTCCGGATAGATTTCATTGAGCCGGCGTCCACCGAAATCGTAGATGATAGATCCGACGACAAGACCGACATTGTCCCAGTTCCCACCACGATACCCGTCATCAAGCAGGGCCGTATTCGCGGCCGTTACCGCTTCAAGGCCATACCAGGACCCGCCCGCAAGCACGATCGCATCAAGTTCCGGCTGGGTGTAGCCAAGTTTGAGGTATTCCGCATTTACCGTGCCGGGCCCCCCGCCGCGTGCATCGACAGCCGCATTTACCTTCTTGCCGAATTTCAACACTGTCAGGCCGGTTGGGCCATCCTCGTATTGGCCAGTACCAATTTCCAGCATGGGCCAATCGAATGACAGCGCCGCGTCGCTTTCGAACCCATCATTGATGAGGGCGGGCAGATCAGTTTGAGACCTGGGCTCAGCCAAAGCCTCCTGTGGCATTGCTGCGCATGCTGTAAGTGTCAGGGCTGTCAACGCCAGACCCAGAGCGGGGGCGCAGTCGAGTTTGAGCCATTTACGAACCGTCATCATTTTGATCCTTGATTTTCCGATCCGAGTATATTGGCAATCGGCCAGTCAGTGACAGATGCAATTTGGGCGCCCTGTGGTGCGCGTGGCGCACCTGTGCCGGATCATTCGATGTCGTGGGCCACGCGAAAACCGACCGTGAAATATCCTTGTGATTGAGGTCCAGGCAGGCGGTAACGTGGGGAAAGATAGTCGCCCGCATCGCCATAGGACCCGCCCCGTATGGAGCGTCTGTCAGGTGTCTCGCATTCAGTTCGCGCAGTGCCGTCAATGGGGGCGTTGTCATAGGTCTCCTGATGGCAATCTGCCTGCCATTCCCAGACATTGCCGCGCATGTCGTGAATACCAAACCGGTCAGCTGGGAAGCTTGCGACGGGCGCTGTCTCGATCCACTGATCTTGCCCTTCGATCTTGCCCCCGCAGCAATCGACCAGACCTATATTGGCTTCGTCATGGCTTACGCTATCATCATCGCCTTCAATGCCGCCCATGGAGGCAACATACTCCCATTCTGCTTCTGAAGGCAGGCGGTAGGATTTTCCAGTCTTCTCACTGAGCCATGACGTGTAGGCCTGCGTATCATCCCAACTTACGCAGACGACGGGATGGTCTTCACCTTGCATGAAACCCGGATGCTCCCAATTGCGACTGGGATCTAGATGCCAGGATTGATCATCCGTGTAGATATTGCAGAGTCCTTCCGAAACATATCCGGTTTCCTGAACAAACGTGCGGAACTGACCAACCGTAACTTCCGTCTTCGCGAGCGCGAAGGGGTGCGCAATCTCGACCGTGTGGCGCGGGCCATCAATTTCACCATACCCATAGTCCACCGTTTCGCCCATTTCAAAGCTCGCGGCAGGAATGATCGCCATGTCCGGGGCATCTGAGCAAGCGGTCAAGGCTATAAGGGCGACCAGCATTGCTGGGCGGGTGGGGGCTATTCGCCAGACCATGTTGATTTCCAATCTATTCCGTTCGTGGGAAGCATTTCCCAATAAAATTTGTGGCGTGGGCGGTCATAATTACCGATCTCGTTCATGGTGTAGGCATCGTACAGCCTGCCATTCACCATGGTATAACGAACGCTGTTAGTGTTGCGGATGTCACCCGTCGGGTCTTCGTCCAGAACGATTATGTCCGCCAGCTTTCCGGGTTCAATGGATCCCATTTGATGGTCGAGCCCGTAGGTTTTCGCACCGTTCAAGGTCGCGGCCCGCAGGATGTCCATTGGCGCCATGCCGCCTTCAGCCATCAAGAGCATTTCCCAGTGCATCGCCAATCCGGATGCTTGCCCGTGGGATCCGATATTCACAGTCACACCCGCCTTGTCGAGCTTGGTGACAGAGCGGCCAACTGACCGGAAGCCAATGTCGTAGATCTCGTCCGCCACATGGATTGAGTGCATGCCACGCGTCTGCAAGGACGCGCCGCCCGGTCCGGCAATCGGGTTGTAGGCATTGTTGACGTCTGGAATGAAGGTCTGCGCCTTCTCGTCCGTCCAGGGTCGTTCATTTTCGTAGATAAAGTTTTCGCCGAACAGTTCGCCAAATACAACAATCAGCGTCGGTGTCAGTGACGTATCAGCAGCCGCAATCAGCTGCTGGAGATCATCGTAATATGTCGCGACTGGCAGATTGTGTTCGAGGTTGGTGTGTCCATCCAGGATCATGCCGATATTGGTGTAGAACTGGCCGGCGCCCTCTCCGTCCACCATGTATCCATACTCGCGGGCAGCCTGTAGCAGGCGTTGGCGTTGGGCTCGCGTCGACAGCTTGTAGCTCTTCAGGACTGAAGGGCCCAGCGCTTCGCGCCGTTTCAATACATTGCGAGCATCCTCAAGTGAGGACAGGGGATGGTAAACCCCGTCGGTACGCGCTTCGAGCCCATGCACTACCTGTCCGGATTTGAGCCACCGCGGGCCTACCAACAGGCCGGCCTGAGTCATTTCGCTACTCTCATAGGACATAAGATCATTTGAGTAGGGATCGAAATTGGTTGTGATGCCATAGGCAAGGGCGGCATATCTTGTGGGTTGTTGCTGGGGCATCGTTCCAGCCCGGAAACAGCAATCGATGTGGCCGTGCGCATCGAACAGACCCGGCATAAGCGTCTTGCCGCGGATATCTATACGGGTGGCATGCTTGGGGACACTGATCTTTTTACGAAGCCCAACAGCTGCGATACGATTGCCTTCGACAATGACCGTTCCGTCCTCGATCACATCACCGACAATTGGCACGATCTTGCCGCCTACAAAGGCGACCACGCCCTCCGGTTTGTCCGCAGGCGTTTGGATGGAGACGGTGAAAACGTCTTCCCTCGCACCGCTGGCCTCGGGAGAGGTGGAGTGAATATCGGCCCCCAAAGTCCAGTACAAACGGGAGGAGTCGCTTGCCCAGCTCATCTCGTATCCACCTACTTCACTGAGCAACCTGACGTCTGGATTGTCTTCAGGTGACAGGACAAGAGGAGCATCTTTTATTTCGAACGGCATGACATAGGGACGGTTGTGGTATTTGAAGCCAAGCCATTTTCCGTCTGGGCTGAGAGCAAGATTTCGTATGTCCGCGGTCTCAGCGATCGCGTGTTCCTGCAGGTCACTTCCGTCCACCTGGATGCTCATTAGGACGGATGCACGGCGCTTGCGAAACTGGGGTTCCGCAAAATGGAAAATACGGCGGTCGTCTGCGGAAAATCCTGCGACACCCGAGGCGGAGGCGAGATGCTGGGCTGTCCCTCCGGCGGTGTCCACGATGTAGAGACCGGTTTCCGGCCCGGCTGCATTCAGAGACGGGTCAGGGTCCATGATGCGGTAGGCAATCTGGTCGCCGGAATTGGAAAAGCGAGGTTGCCTTATCACGGCAAGGCTCTCAACCAGGATGGTTTCTGCACCGGTTGCTGCGTCGTGAACAATCAACCGACTACCAGTTTCGTCCTGCCAGCTGACATAAGCAATCTTTTGTCCGTCGGCAGACCAGGCGGGTTCTGACTCTGAAGAGTCGGAATTGGTCAGACGTACAGGCGCATTCCGCGAGTCCATGTTGACTTGCCAAAGTTTCCCCAGAGCCCTGAACAGCATCACATCGCCAGATGGCGCCGGCGCCAATTGCCGGATCGTGCGAACATCAACTTGCTCTGGCGCTAGATCCTGACGCACACGGATGGCGGGTTGAATTTCGTGGCGTGCTGTCAACCGAAAGGGAATGTTCGTTGCATCCGCAGTCTGCGTGTCAATCCGGAGAAGCTTGCCTTTTGCCCAGATGGCAATGTTGCGATTGTCGGGGAACCAGTCGAACGCAGGGTAGTAGTGCTCTTGAGGCAGGTAATCTCCGTGCAGGTCGCGTCCGAGGTTTTGAAATATTGGCCGTTCCTCGCCCGTGCCCAGATCCTTGACGAACAGGACCGTCTTCGCGCCAAGCCGCCGGATGAAGGCGATGGATTTTCCGTCTGGTGAGATTTGAGGGGTTGTCGCGCCGCCAAACCCTGAAATAACCCGCCGCTTCGGGTTGCGTCGGTCTGAATGATGAGCAGGGTGCCGGTCTCGGCTGGACCTATTTCCGGCACGCCTTTCATCACCATCGAGGTGAGCTCTCTCAAGATCGATCCGGTTGATAGCGAAATTCTTTGCGCCCGTATTCATGTACACATAGTGATCGCCGCTGATTCGCTCTGTGTAATAGAGATCGACACCATTCGGGGCGAAGCGCGGCTCCTGGACATCTTTACCGCTCTCGGGTGGGGGCACGATTACTGTGTCCGATGTTCCATCTAGCGAATAGAGATGGATCTCTGAATTGCGAACCCGGAAGATGTCTGAATAGGTCAGGACCGCTGCAATGGATTCTCCATCCGGGGACCAGGCGGGTCCAGCGACCATTGCGTGGGTTTCATGAGTAATCTGACGGGCGTCGCTGCCATCCGCTCGGGAAATCCAGACATTGTCGGCGCCGCTTTCATCGCTGAGATAAACGATAAACTGCCCGTCTGGGCTGAATTGGGGACTGCGTTGTGTTGCGGGGCCTTGGTGGACTGCAACTGCAGGCCCACCTGAGGCGGGCATTCTGTAAATATCGTTCAGAAGGTCGAACATGAGTGTCTTGCCATCAGGACTGATGTCCAAACTCATCCATGAGCCTTCGGAAAGCTCGAACGTAACAATCTTCGCATCGGATTTTTCGGGGATTGAGGTTTGAGCCAGCACGTGGCCCGTTCCCGTCGCCGAAGCAAGCATGAATAAGATCAGTGAGCGGATGTGCATGATGGTTTCCTCCTACTGTGTGCAGGATAGCACCCTATAGATTTACCGGGTGATGCAAACTATCGGCTGGCTGGTGATATGGGCGCACCAACCTTGCCTTAAAACGCAGTGCCCCTCACGCTCGGCCGCCGTTACATTGTGTCTGAAAGAGGAGAGTCTTATGAATCCCATTGTCACTATGTTGCGTGCCACGGCAGTTTTGAGCTTTACAATTGGCCTGACTGCCTGCGCCAGTCTTCCAATCCCTGCCGAACAGGTCGAAGAGGAGCTTTTGGCGGCAGACAGGGCATACGAAGCCTATAATCTCGCGCATGGGTACAAGGCAGCGTCACTGGAATATGTGGATTTTGAACAGGGTTTCATGATTGAAGCGGGTGATGGATTCCTCACGGGCCAGAAAGCGATCATGGCAGAGCGCCAGCTAGATGCGGTTCCTTCGCCCGTTCACTGGCAGCCCGTTGGTGCGATGGGCGCAAGCAGTGCCGATCTGGGAATCACCTGGGGCAGCTTTGTTGTGGACGGGGACCCGGATACAACGGGAGATTATGTAACCGTGTGGCGCAAGGTAGATGGTGCCTGGAAGATTGTGACCGACACGGCCGTGGATGATCCGGCTCCCGCAGAGTAATGTGGGATGATTTCCCGGTGCGAAATCCATTGCGCGACTTCGCACCGGGAAAGTGCATCTTCCCGTTCTGGCGTCCTGTCCCGGCGCGTAAAAACGGAGCTAGATAAAGCCGTTTTCCTGTTCGCGCTGTGACCAGTTTGCGAACATGTCATCGATGATATCGTCGCTATCGGTGCAGCCATAGACACCGGAATAGAGACACGCGATCCAATCGCGGAGCAGTTCTTTTGAGACATTTACCTGATTTCCATTAGGATGGCACATTAGATTGAGTGCAGGGGGCGGCGACGCTTGGAGTTGAGGCATTCTATACGCCAGGCCGACGAGAGGCTTGCACCCTAGTCGCAGATAATAGTCCTGCCTGCGTCTTTGCAGCTTGCGCGCCGCGGGTGAACCGAATTCCGCTTCGACCTCGACCAAAAGTACACGTCCCGCGCACAGACTTAGGGCGTGCTCAAACATAATCTCTCCCATGCCCATATTTCGGTGTGCCTGATCGGTTGCCATGTACTCCAGTAGGCCAATTGGGTGCCGATGAGGCAGGAAAACAATCGAGAACCCGATTACGCGATCATTCATTTCCAAGACAGTTACCGCATAGTCTTCCCGTGCAAGCAGCTTGAATATGTCATCCCGATTTTTCCGTTCGGATGCCGGCAACGAAGCTTCGTAAATGCTGAAGGCTTCCTCGAATTTATTCGGGTAGGCGGAAAGATTGGTTAGCCGATAGGATGAAGTCATGCTGATTACAGGTTGGGATTTGGGATCATAGATCAATGAATGAGAATGATTATATCATTTCAACGCCTTTTGATGGATACTATAAATTCTATTAAGTTCAATGACTTAATGGGACTTTATTTTTGAAGAGTACTCATCTTTTCTAAGTTTCACCAAACCGGTCGGTAACCGTTCCACAGGCAATATACGTGACTCCGGAATTGACGTGCCCGCGTGTCTGTTCCGGGTCGGGGGCAGGTGGAAGTAGGTGAAGAGCGTGTGTCGAGATGCAGCCGGGCAATTTCCACAGGCTGGGGTTCTTTTATCTCGATGATCATGTCCGAAGCATCGAGACTAAAGTTCGCTTCGTTCATTATCGAGTGGGAATGATGACGTTCCCCTAGAGTGACGGCTGTTCCCAGCCTGTCACGCTGAAAGTCCCTTTCACGCCGTTCTGTACACGCGGCCCAAACGCGGTAGAGTCGCCAGCATGACTGATCTGACCGACACGCTGAAACAGCTCTCCGCGCTTGGGCAGGAGACCCGGCTGCTTACGTTCCGGGCACTCATGGAAGCGGGGCCGGAGGGTTTGCAGGCAGGTGCCATTGCCGAACATCTGGACATCGCGCCAAACAAGCTGTCGGGACATCTCAACATATTGGTGAATTCCGGGCTGGTCAGCGTGACGCGAGATGGGCGCCGGATGATTTATACGGCCCGGATTGACGGGGTGAACCAGTTGCTCTCGGTGCTCGTGGACAATTGCTGCCACGGTCATCCGGAAGTGTGCGATCCGCTCGCCAGGAAATCGAAAGCAGTTTGTTAGATCAATATTCGATAGAATGTTGAAGTAATATTTTCCTCGCGCTAAGGTCTTCCCAGACTCGCACGGGAGGATGACATGCGAACTGGACTGACGGCGTACGCCATTATCACTTTGGCAAGCTTGGGACTGGCCGCGTGCGTGGGTGCGCCGGACTCGGTCCGGGCCACGGGCGATACCTCTGCCACAACCGGTGATCTGGAGTTGCGCGCCAGCGGCGCTGGAAACTGGGATATCGACTGTGTTGCCGTCACTGGCCGCGGTCAGGCAAATGCGAGCGTGAAGGGGCGCGGCTCAACCAGCACGGACATGTTGTATGTGCGCGACGTCTCAAGCGCCGCCTGCACTTATCAGACGGGTGCCTCGCCGGTCACATTGAAGCTAATGGAGGAAGGCGTGGCATGTCCGTTCGGCGCGTTTGAGGGCGGGATTTGCCAGACAATTCTTCCCGCTGAGACGAGCGGGACACTTCGATTCTCGGTCAGGTAATGTCCAGGAACCACATGGCAAATTGGGCGCGGTACGGGGGTGCGGATGTGACGAATTTTATTGGCCGAGGCAGAGGCCGGGCTGGTTTCTCCCGCAGGTGTGTCAGAGGGTCCGAAAAGTATGGGACACTGTTCGGTTACGCACAACTGACCTTTACCTTCTGAGGAGCCATCATGGGGAATTTTGAACGCTATCTCTCCGTCTGGGTGGTTTTGGCCATCGCCGCAGGCATTGGTCTGGGCCAGTTCGTGCCGGGCGTGTTCGGCGCCCTCTCCTTGATGGAATATGCCAATGTCAATTTTCCGGTGGCGCTGCTGATCTGGGCCATGGTCTGGCCGATGATGATCAGTGTGGACTTTGCCACGCTGAAACATGTGGGCGACAAGCCGAAAGGCCTGATCATCACCCTGGTCGTGAACTGGCTTATCAAGCCCTTCACCATGGCGGCACTGGGCGTCCTGTTCTTCCGCTATGTGTTTGCGGATCTCATCCCGACTTCTGATGCCAATGGCTATATTGCGGGCCTGATCCTGCTCGGGGCCGCACCGTGCACGGCCATGGTCTTCATCTGGTCGCAGCTGACGCGCGGAGACCCGAACTATACGCTGGTCCAGGTCAGCGTGAATGATGCGGTCATGGTCTTTGCCTTTGCGCCCATCGTGGCGGTGCTTCTGGGTGTCACCGATATCAGCGTGCCGTGGGAAACCCTGCTTCTGTCGGTCGGACTCTATGTCGTCATTCCGCTTGTTGCCGGCGTAATCACCCGCAGCCTGTTGCTTCGGAACGGCGGGGAGGTGGCGCTGGAGCGATTCCTCGCGCAGGTGAAGCCATTCTCCGTCATCGGCCTGCTGGCCACGGTCGTCCTGCTGTTTGGATTTCAGGGCCGGGTGATCCTAGCTGACCCTATGGTGATCGGCCTGATTGCGGTGCCGATCCTGATCCAGTCCTATGGCATCTTTGCGCTGGCCTATGGCGCCGCCTGGGCATGGAAGGTGCCCCACCGGATTGCGGCGCCGTGTGCCCTGATCGGCACGTCCAACTTCTTCGAACTGGCGGTTGCGGTCGCGATCAGCCTGTTCGGCCTGAATTCCGGCGCCGCGCTTGCAACCGTGGTGGGTGTGCTGGTCGAGGTGCCGGTCATGCTTTCTCTCGTCGCCTTTGCCAACCGTACACGGCGTGCATTTCCGGAAAACTGAGAGGGCGGCATGCATGCAACCTATTACCGGAAACCGGGTTGATCCTCTTTGAGGAGGTATTTCCATGACACGCAAGACACTCGACCATCTCGGCTATCCCCGCACGACCGCGAAAGAAGCTGAAGAGATCCAACAGTCTGCCGACCGGCGCCGCGCGCAAATGGTGCCCGGCAAGGGGCCGGTCGAGCCCCCGAAGGAAGACCCGGTGAGCCATTACAAAGGGGATGATGAGCCCGTGGCCTTGGGCGCTCGTCCCGAGCAGTTGCCCGAGATGATTGAAGATTCGACCGAAGATGATGAAGCGGAGGAAGCCTGACCTCTCAGGTCAGCGCCGGAGCGCGGTTTCCAGATCTGCAAGTGACCGGTCCCGGCTCTGCCGGGACGCTGCGTTCCGGTTGAGCCGGTCGAGGAAGGTTTCCGTCCACCAATAGACATTCCGCTTCGATATCTCAGCCCACATCGCCTGGTGACGCTCAATGCGCTCTTCCAAGGACATGGTAACTGCCCTGCGGATCGCTTCTGCGATGGAGGTCGGATCATAGGGATTGATGATGAGCGCGCCGCATTTAAGCTGTTCGGCGGCGCCGGCTGACTCTGAGAGGATCAGCACGCCGGGGTCTTCGGGGTCCTGGGCGGCCACATATTCCTTGGCCACAAGATTCATCCCGTCGATCAGAGGCGTCACGAGTCCGATGGCTGCCTGACGATAGAGGCCTGCGAGATAGTCGCGGGGCACGGCCCGGTGAATGTACTGGATGGGGATGTAGCCGAGTTCGGCAAATTCCCCATTCACTTCGCCCGTGATCTGTTCGAGTTCGTGCCGGATTTCCTGATACGCCTCGACGTCTTCCCGCGTTGGCGAGGCGATCTGGAGCAAGGTCAGCCGGTCGCTGTCTTGGTCCTGACCCTCAAGGAAGCGCTGAAAGCCGTGGAATTTGTGGGGCAGGCCTTTTGAATAATCGAGCCGGTCCACCCCGATCAGCAGCTTCTGGCGTGGATCAATCTGGGGAGAGGTGACCTCCTGTGACTCCGCCGTCTCCCGGAATTTTTCCACATCGATCCCGATTGGAAAGCTGGCGGCCCAGATATCCTGGCCCCTGCAGCGGATTCGTCCATCCGACAGGACCTGCCCGCCAAATATGGTCCGGCAAACTTCCAGCATGGCGGAGACATCCCGCTGTGTCTGGAGTCCGACCAGATCATAGGCGGCGAGCCAGTCGAGCAGGCGTTCCTTGTGGGAGAGAGCATGGAGATTGCTTGAGGAGGGAAAGGGGGTGTGCAGGAAGAAGCCGATGGGATTGGTCACACCGAGATTGCGCAACTCGGCGGCCAGCGGGATGAAATGGTAATCATGGATCCAGATGACATCGTCATCTTCCAGCAAATCGACTGACGCTTCGGCCATCTTCCGGTTGACGCTGCTATAGGCAGCGAGTTGTCCATCGGCCACATCCAGCAGGTCGGCGCGGCCGTGGAAGAGCGGCCACAGGACCGAATTGGCGTAGCCCAGATAATAATTATTGTACTCTTCAGCGGGGAGGTGCAGGGCGTAGCGGTCGAAGCTTGCGCCTTCATAGGATTTGAGTGTTTGTCCTGTCGTCTCGTCTTCGTCCAGCTTTGCCCCGATCCAGACCCCACCACGCCGATCCATTGCTTTACCGAGGGCGACGACGAGACCTCCAGACGGGGATGATCCAAGGGGCAACCGGTTCGAATAAACAACTAATCTCGACACTGTATCCTCATCTCATTTGGTAGGCCCGACGGCATTAACCAAGCAACTCGTCAGGACCGGAAAAGTTGCGCGAAGGTGGAAGGTGTGAGCAGCAAATCTGTGTCTCTCTGCAATGCTTTTCAAGACGCGAGATAGGATGTGTAGGGATGGGTTTGGTGACGAGCGGGATTATACCCGGAGTTTGTTGGAGAATTTCGGTAAGTGCGACCCTGTCTGCTTTCGAAAACAGCTTCGCAGGGATTGCTGAAATCCAGATTGGGGGTGCCCAGGATCGTTCTGATGTGTGCTACCAGCAGTAAACAGGCTCAGGGAATATAACCTGAATTAGTCGCTGATATCACGCGCGCCCTGCGCAAATATTCGATTATCAATCAATTGCATTATTGAGTATCCCGAAGGGGGAGGAGTCGACAGGATGACATCATCGCCTGACGCATCGGATGGGATGCGCGCATCTTATGGACTGGTGTCTGCGCTGACCTATGCCATGTTCTTCATGTTCGCGATGACCACCGACGCCGTTGGCGAGATCATCAAGATTGCCCGCGTCGACATGAATTTGAGCAATATCGAAGCCAGCGCATTTCACTGGGCGACCATGATTGCCATTGCCAGCAGTGGCATCGCTCTGGGGTTCCTGGCGGACCGGTTCGGTCGCAAGAGGACGATCATTGGCGGGCTCGCCCTGTACGGGCTGGCCAGCGCCCTGTTCATGACGGGACACACCTTCCCGCTCTACCTGTCGCTCCTGTTTGTCTCCGGTCTGGCCATCGGTGTCTTCAAGACATCGGCACTAGCGCTGGTGGGCGATCTTGCCAGTTCCACCGGCGATCACACCTCCCGCATGAATGCGGTGGAGGGGTTCTTCGGGGTTGGTGCCATTGTCGGCCCTTTGCTGGTCGTCTGGCTGACCGGGCAGGGCCTGTCCTGGACGTGGCTCTACATGATCGCCGCCGGCCTTTGTGCGGTGATGATTCTTGTCGCCCTGCTGACAGACTACCCGCCCATATCAGGCGAAAAACAAACGTTCGCCTCTGTCGGCCATACGCTGTCCCTGCTCGGCAACCCACACGCACTCGGTTTCTCTCTGGCGATTGCGCTTTATGTGGCGTGCGAAGTCGCGATCTTCGTATGGCTCCCAACCTTCCTGGAGGGCTTTACCGGGACAAAGCTTGCCATGATGTTCGCGGCCTATGCCGTGATGATCTTCTTTGTCCTGCGCGCGGTGGGCCGCTTCCTCGGGGCTTTTGTGCTGCGCTATATCGACTGGAAACCCGTCATGATGGGGTTCACCGCCATTATCTTCGCCTGCTTCCTCGGCAGCGCGCTGATCGGCAAGACGGCCGCAGTCTTCCTGCTGCCGCTGTCGGGCCTGTTCATGTCGATGATCTACCCAACCCTCAATTCCAAAGGGATCAGCTGTTTTCCCAAGAGCGACCATGGCGCGATTGCGGGCTTGATCCTTTTCTTCACAGCCGTTTCGGCCGCTTTTGCGCCTCTCATGATGGCCGTGGCCAGTGACACATTCGGACATGGCGACATGCGTATCGGCTTCCTGCTGGCGACAGGCTTTGCGGGCCTGCTGTGCCTGATGGGGATCATGAACTGGATGACCAATCCTGCCGGGGCCGCGCTCGTCGCCGCCGACCAGTCCGAATACGCAAAAGGACCTTGATGAGTCGTTGTACCGCGCCTCATACGCAGCCCTTTCCGAGGAGCATTCAGTATCCGGAAGTGTGGCTCTGGGATTTCTGGACGCAGCAGGGGTGGAGGGGAGCTTGCACCTGCGTTGCCCGGCCTTGGTCGCCTGCGTTCGCGTCGGGCGGTACATGGAGCAGGCCGCTCAGAAAAAGCAGCTCAGCTTACCGACGATGCGCAATCTGGATGTGACACCAGCCTTCAGGCCTGCATGAAGCCGCCGCTCGACCCGCGGACGATCAGCCGGGTTGGCGTCACTTCTGATTCCACGGATTCACCGGCCAATTGGGCGAGCAGTTTCTCTACCATCAACCGGCCACCCTGTGCGATGTTCTGATCGATAGTGGTCAGGGACGGCGTCGCCATGCCGGCTTGGGCAATATTGTCATACCCCACGACGGCAATGTCTTCCGGAACCCGCACGCCGCGCGCATTCAGCGCCAGCAATGCAGACATGGCCAGGACATCAGAAGCTGCAAAGATGGCGTCAAATTTCTTTCCCGACTCCAGCAACTGAAGTACGCCTTCAAAGGCATTCTTGGCGCCGAACTCAACCTCCAGAATCAGATTCTCGTTCCAGTCATGGTCGTGCTCTGTGTGCGCCTTGAGAAAACCCTGATGGCGCAGCATCACTTCGGGGAGGTTGACCGGTCCAAGGAACAGGATTTGCCGGCGCCCGAGCGACAGGAGGTGATCAGCGGCGAGGCGACCGCCCTCCACATTGTCGCTGCCGACGAGCGTGTAGTTCATGTCGCCTGCACGGCCGCCCCAGACGACCACTTTGCGGGCGAGTGGGCCGATTTCGTCAAGCTTGCCAGCCATGCCTGCCTGGCCAATCACGATCAACCCGTCGGCCTTGCCCGTTTGCAAGAGGCGGCGTTCGGCAATGGTTTCGTCGTCACGGGGGATGCTGACGATCAGATCATAGCCCTTCTCGGATGCGGCTTGGCTGACCGCCCCAACCATTTCCAGATAGAAGGGGTCGGCAATGGTCTGACCCGATTCCGGCCGCACCGGGATCACCATGCCAATGGCCTCGGAGGATTGGCGGCGGAGGTTGCGCGCCGAGGCATTGACAGCATAGCCGGTTTCCGCCGCGATGTTCAGGATCAGGCGTTTGGTTTCTTCCTTGACGAGGGGGCTGTCATTCAGGGCGCGCGAAACCGTGGACACATCCACGTCAGCGAGCTTGGCCAGTTCTGCCATCGTCATCTTGCGAGGTGGCAATGCAGAAGGATCGTTCATCTGGCTCATGTCTCTCCCCCTCTGTCATGGCTCCAACCACCAAAGCGCAGCAGTTACCGGTTGAATTGGCTTATCCCAAGAATTCTGTCTGACATACAAGTTTGAGTGGCTAACATCAATCAAGAGGTGAATGCAGATAATCCCATCAGTCTTACCTGGATGCTTGGTCTATCGTCCCTCAAATGGTGGCAACACCCTATCCGTCCTTTGGAGTCGGCCGGTCATCAGAAGCGATATCTGAGGGTTGCTGTCGCCGACCTTCCATTGATTGGGCGAGCGACGACATCCGGGGCACCATCGCCATCCGCATCGAAGCGCGGCCATTCTCGGCTTCCGTGAACAGAACTTCGTCGAACACCTTGGTTGCCCCAATTGACAGAGCCGCCTGTTCGGTAATGCCGCAGTGATCAGTGAGTCCGAAGTGACTGAATTGCTAGCGGCGGGTCGATTTAATAAGGAGGCTGCAGCGCCGCTATCGGAGGAGGTGAGAAGTGTGTTGGCCTCTCCGACAAAGTGTGTGAACGGACAATTGAAATAACCGGACATGTCCGGGTAGTGCGCCTTGGCGTCGAATTAGATGCCGGCGCCAAGGTCTAAATTGGCCTGTACGCCCAGCGATATGACCTGCGTGCGGATACCGTCGGCCAGATCATACGGGCTTCGGCCTCGATTATATCTGCGGCGTCTTGGGCGAACGCGGCACCCAGGGCCAGTGCGCCTTGTCCCCACGATGTCCCGTGAGCGGCTCGGTGTCACTATTGCAAAACTTGGTGGGGCTCACTCACCTTATGTTATGCTCGCAGCGCTTTCATGTGGATCGTCCTGTCCCCCAAATTCGCCCTGATGACGCTTGTCTGTCGTAGCGACACCCCGTCTAACTGGCCTGTAAGCGCCTGCGGCCCGCCAGCCCGCAGGAGGACCAAATTTGGAGGACGCGCATAATGCCAGGCACCAACCTTCTGTCGGACATCAAGATTGCGGACATGACCACGGTCATCTTTGGCCCGTATTGCACGCAAACCCTGGCCGACATGGGCGCCGACGTTGTGAAGGTTGAACCGAAAGGCGGCGATGATTTCCGGAATGTCGGAAAGCCAGCCAATAATCGCAGCATGGGCCCATGTCATCTGACCATCAATCGCGGCAAGCGCTCGGTGGTCTGGGACCTCAAAGCCGACGAGGGCAGGGCGGCGATTCGCGAGCTGATCGGCCAGAGCGATGTCTTCATTCACAATATTCGCCCCGACGCCGTGGGGCGCCTGGGTCTCACCTTCGAAGAGGTGAAGGCGATCAAGCCGGACATCATCTATGTCCATTGCCTCGGCTTCGGCTCCGATGGGCCCTATGCTGGCCGGCCGGCCTATGATGACCTGATCCAGGGGCTGTCGGGCGCCACCATGTTGCTTCCCAAGGTCGACGGCAATGAGCGCCCGCGATTCATTCCCACGGCTTTTGCCGACAAAGTCTCCGGTATGCACGCCATGTACGCCACGCTGGCGGCGCTTCACCATCGCGACCGGACGGGCGAAGCGGTGCATGTCGAAGTGCCGATGTTCGAATGCGTGACGCATTTCCTGTTGGAAGAACATTTCTACGAGGCCGAGTTCGATCCGCCGGTCGGTCCGTTCCTGTACCAGCGCCAGGTCGACCCGTCCCGCCAGCCCTTGAAAACGTCCAATGGATGGATCGTGATCGCGCCCTATGTCGATGCGCGCTGGATCAAGCTGTTTGATGTCATGGGCGCGCCGGAAGAACTTCAGGATGAACGGATTGCGGACCGGAAAGGGCGTTACTTCAACCAAGACTACATGATGGGGCGCGTGCAGGAATATTTTGACAAGCAGACGACCGAATATTGGCTCGATGCGCTTGGCAAGGCAGACATTCCCGCCGCGCGCGTCAATGATTTCCCGGACCTGCAATCAGATCCTCACCTTGTTGCAACGGGCTTTTTCCAGCGGCGCGAACATCCCACCGAGGGCTTCTATTGGGAAACCCAGCCACCGGTCACGTTCCGCGGCGCACCTCAGCGCGAGATCACGCCGGCCCCGCGAATTGGTGAGCATACGGAACTTGTGCTGTCTGAGCTCGGGCTGGGAGTCGACTAGCTCCCGCCATCCACGGTAATCACGGAGCCGGTCGAGAAGCTGGCCGCATCGCTGAGCAGGTATAGCGCGGCCGACACGATTTCCTCCGGACGTCCGGGGCGGCGAAGCGCATTGTCTGCGGTCTGGCGGGCTTCCTCGGTCCAGGCCTCTGCAATATCGGTCAGGAAAGGTCCGGCGCAGATACAATTCACGCGGACCTGCGGCGCATATTCCTTCGCCATGCCGATTGTCATCGCATTCAGGCCCGCTTTTGCTGTGCTGTAGGGAACCACTTGAGCGAGCGGCTGGAGCGCGGCGACCGAGGAGATGTTGAGAATGCTGCCCGAGCCTTGCGCTTTCATCCTTTGCCCGATCACGCTTGCCAGGCGGTAGGGGCCTTTGAGATTGAGATTGAGCACACTGTCATACAGGCTTTCCGGGACCTCATGGCTCGGCATGCGCGGACCCATTCCGGCATTGTTGACCAGGATATCCACGCGCCCAAATTCGGAATAGGCCGTCTCGATCAGGCGGTCGATCTCAGCCCATTTCCCGCAATGCGCGCCAATCGCCAAGGCGCGCCCCCCAAGCCCGCGAACTTCCTCGGCCACTTTTTCGCACGCCTCGACCTTCCGGCTGGCGACGATGATATCCGCGCCGCGCGCCGCGAGCGCTTTCACCATCTGGTATCCCAGCCCCCGGCTGCCTCCAGTAACAAGCGCGACCTTGCCCTCGAAATTCAGCAATGGATCATTCATGGCTTTCCCCTCGCATGTTTTGCGAGAAGCTTAAGGGCAGCGGCGTGCGACGCCAGCACTCTCCTCGCGGCAGGCGGTCAGAGAAATGCGTTCAGATCTCCGATGAACTGGTCGAACTTGTCATGATGGAGCCAGTGGCCGGCATCCTTGTAAAGTTTGACATTCGCCGTCTTGAACTTGTCGATGCGGCCATCCTCTGCCGGGTTCGAGGCCCAGCTCTTCTCACCATAGAGCAGCAGGGTGGGGCAGGTGATCTCGCCCCACAAATGCTCCAGGTCTTCCTGCGCCATGTCATAGGGCGGGAAGGTCCGGAAGTAATTGTCGAACTTCCAGGACCAGGTGCCATCCTCATTCTGGCTGATGCCATGAACGGTCAAATGGCGTGCCTGCTCATCACTGAGATAGCTGTTTTCTTCTTTCATGCGCGTATACGCATCTTCGAGACTTTCATACCGTTTGGGCACCCGCCCGGCCATGCTGCGCTTGGAATCGATCCATTCCCGCATCCGGTCGCCAATCGGGCGGCCGAACCGCTCCTTCAGCATCGTGGGCGATGGGCCGAGGCCCTCGATCGCCACCAGCTTGCGGACATTGTCCGGATAGATACCGGCATAGCGGAGGGCGATATTCCCGCCATAGGAATGGGCGACGATCGTCACCGGCGCGAGTTTCTTCTGGTGGATCAATTGCGCAAAATCATAGACGCAGGCGCGCGCGGAATACTCGCCATCGGCTGACCAGGCGCTGTCGCCATGCCCCCGAAGGTCCGGGGCAATGACATGCCAATCCTTCCGGAGTTCCTGCGCCACCCAATCCCAGCTGCGACAATGGTCCCGGCCGCCATGCAGCAGGATCAGGGGCGGGGCAGTCTCGTTTCCCCAATCCACATAATGGAGTCGGAGGCGTTGCGAAATGTAGGTTTGGGAAGTCGGTCCGTATATCATGCCGCCATAGTCACGAGCCTCGCCGGGCTTGTCCAGACGCTCCGTTGGGGCAGGGATCGCGCCTTGGTCGACGGGGCGTTAAGAGCGCGCCCAAGGGTATACGCCCTGCATGGCGCCCTTAACCAAATGATGCTAATAATAGAAATGCCATGGGACAGATTCGCTCAAAACGCGAATGGTAAGAGGGTGTTAAAGCTTCTCCAATAATCTGATCCTCGCGTGAACGTAGCCAGGATGGGTGACTATGTTCTAGGAAAGCGCATTGGGAGGGGCAGCATGAAAGCGGTCGCCAGTCATCTGAAAGTGTCCGACATTGCTCGTATGAAGCGGGGAGCAAAGTTGGGAGAAGCGCTGCGTGAAGCCTACGCGTCAATTCTCGCCGAGCCTTGCCCGGAATCCATGCTGAAACTCCTGGAACAGCTACGTGCCGAGGAATCTCAACAGCAAAACACCGAAGATTAGCCGCTATTCTGTCAGCTGAAGTGCTGGGGCATGTCGTCGTCGAGCGAGAACATCTCTGCCTGATCCAGCCGTTTTCTCGCCAGATCCTTCACCATTTCATAGCGCTTTTGGGCATCCTGGGCCGACAAAATGTGTGTCCGCGTCCGTTCGCTGGATAATTCCAGAGATTTCAGTGTCTTTCCTAAGAGAGGGAGTCTCCAGACCATCACCATCCTCCTGCTTCAAGGTTGTACGCAAGGAACTGGAATTCCGCGCAACTGCACACCTTTTCCGCCCGATGGACTGGAACGTCTGATGCGTCACCTTTCACCGCTTCGGTCGGAATAAGTTAACATTACCCCGAAACCAGCCGTCAGGCGAGTTACTTTTCGATAATTCATCCCATGCGGGATCATACGGCCTGAGATGTGGCCGGCGTCCCTGTTTCCTGACAATATTTGAAGCGGCCTAGCGGCGGCCCGTCGGGTTGTCCGGTGTGGCTTCATCTGTGCGTGGCAGCTGGACGGCGCCAATCGTGCCGAAGATCTGCTCCCAGAAGCCAAGCTCGCGTCCGCGAGTCGGGGTTTCGCGTGATGCGTAATTGACGATCTGGCCAGCTTCTTCGTCATATTCGACGACTTCCTCGACCTTGTCGTCCTCGCCGAAGCTGATCGCGACAACACTGCGCGACTTCACTTTCGGGTTAAGGTAAGCGACCCGCTCCTGAAGTTCGGACATGTAAATCCAGGTATTTTCGTCGAAGATGCTTGTGGTCGAAGGCGAACCAAGCTGGGCCAACACGCTGGAGCGGGTGTCCTCGCCGGGCTTCATTTCGCGCGGCTGGGCTTCGTCTGCCACATAGCCGTGATAGTCGCGCGACGGCGTCAGGCAAGCTGTAAGGGGCAGAGCCAGTAGTGACAGTGCCAGTATCGCGCATCGCGACATAGGACTACTCCTGTTATTTCGTCCTGAAAGACCTAGCTGTTGGTGGCCGGTCTTGGCAAGCGGAGGAGTGCAGGTGTGGTCGGGTTTCGCAAACTTTGGGACAGGCAGGGCGCCCAGGCCCGGACCTCGGCGCGCGCGCTGTATGCCGATCTGGCAACGGCTGCCCTGAACGCGCCCCTGTATAAACAGGGCGCTGCGCAGGACACTTTCGAAGGCCGCGCAGCCATGATTACCGCGAATGCGACTCTGGTCATGCGGCGCCTGAAACGGATCGACACACCGCTGGCGCGCAAGATCGCTGAACGGTTGAACGCGCTGGTGCTGGACGGGTTCGACGCGGCCTATCGCGAACTGGGCGTCGGTGATTCGTCGATTGCCCGTAAAGTCCGCAAGCTGGCCGAAATCCATTATGGGCTGGGAAAGGCCCTGACGGAGGCGCTAAATATGCCCCAATCTGACCGGATTGGGTTTGTTACAGACTGCGTGAAGCGGAATGCCGTGAGCCAGGACGGCAAGGAATCTCTGCTGGCCGCCTATTTGCTACACAATGCAGGGCGTTTCGAAGAATTGGAGGACGACGACGTGCTGGCCGGCAAACTGGCCTGGACGCTCCCCGGCGCAGATTAGCCATCCTTCACATCCGCGGCGTTGCCAAGGTTCGAGGCGCACCGTAAACACCGGAAAGTATTCCGAAGGAACTCGTGGAGCACGAAAGCCCGATGGCCAAAGGCCTAATTCTCGCAATTGATGCAATGGGGGGTGACGCAGCCCCCGAAGTAACGGTCGCGGGAGCGGAGCTGTTCCTCGCCGCACGTCCCGATGCGTCCGTGCGGCTACATGGTGACGAAACCCAGCTGAAACCTCTGCTGTCCAAATCATCTGACCGGATCGAGATTGTCCACACCGATCTCTATGTGACCAGCGACATGAAACCCAGCCAGGCCCTCAGGCGGGGCAAGGGGTCTTCCATGTGGAACGCGATTCATGACGTGAAAGACGGCGCCGCGCATGCCTCCGTATCCGCAGGCAATACCGGCGCGCTGATGGCGATCTCGATGCTGGTCCTGCGCAAGATGGACGGTGTGCACCGCCCGGCGATGACAGCGGCATGGCCGACGCTACGGGGCCGAAGTGTTGTTCTGGATGTTGGAGCCAATCTCGAAGCCGACGCCGCGCAATTGGTGACCTTTGCCATCATGGGCGAAGCCTACGCGCGCGCGATTCTGGGCATTGAGAAACCGACAATCGGTATTCTCAATATCGGTTCGGAAGAGATGAAGGGCCATGACGAAATTCGCGAGGCGCATGAGTGGCTGCGCAACTCCGGGCTCGATCTCGCCTATCATGGCTTCATCGAAGGCGATGATATTTCGTCTGGCACCGTTGATGTGATCGTAACGGACGGGTTCACCGGGAATGTGGCGCTCAAGACAGGCGAAGGCGTTGCCCGGATGCTTGGAATGCGTGTGCGCGAAGCCCTGACAGGCGGCATCCTGTCGAAGATTGGCGCGTTGCTCGCCATGGCCGGGCTCAAGCACCTGCGGGAACAGATGAATCCGAGCAATGTAAACGGCGGCGTGCTGTTGGGACTTGGCGGCGTTTCGGTGAAGAGCCATGGTGGTACGGACAGCCGGGGTTTCGCACGAGCCTGCGAACTGGCCGCCGACCTTGCCGCAAGTCACTTCAGGGATGAGGTTGCAGCCAATCTCGAGAAAATCAGACAGAAGGGTATGGCGGCCGAATAGGCCGTCCTATTGATAGGCAAGACATGGCGCGGCGCAGTTTTATCCGTGGAACCGGCAGCTATCTTCCTGAGAAGGTTCTGACCAATGACGATCTTTCCAAGATGGTCGATACGACCGATGATTGGATCGTGGAGCGCACGGGGATCCACCGGCGGCACATTGCTGCCGATGGCGAGCTGACGTCAGACATTGCGACGGCAGCAGCTAAACAGGCGCTTGAGGCGGCCGGCCTGCAAGCTAGCGATGTCGACCTGATCGTGCTTGCCACGACAACGCCTGACCAGACCTTTCCGGCGACGGCCACGGCCGTTCAGGCAAAGCTCGGAATCGACAAGGGCGCAGCCTTTGACGTTCAGGCGGTATGTTCCGGATTTCTCTTCGCACTGGCCACGGCCGACTCGATGTTGAAGCAGGGCCTGTTCAACACGGCGCTGGTGATCGGCGCGGAAACCTTCACCCGTATCCTCGACTGGTCCGACCGCGGCACCTGTGTCCTGTTCGGGGATGGCGGCGGCGCCGTCGTCATTCAGGCCGAGGAATGGACCGGTGCGGACGATGCCGGGATCATCACGCACCACATCCGGACGGACGGTACGAAATCCGACCTGCTCTATGTCGATGGCGGGGTCAGCTCGACTGGCACCATTGGCCATGTCCGCATGGAAGGCAATCGGGTGTTCCGGCATGCCGTTGCGAACATTTCGTCGGCCATACAGGCCGTGCTCGACGAAACCGGCCTGACCTCTGAGCAGATCGACTGGTTTGTTCCCCACCAGGCAAACAAGCGCATTCTCGATGCGGTGGCGAAGCGGATGAAGATCGACGACGAGAAAGTGATCATCACGGTGGACCAGCACGCCAACACGTCTGCCGCGTCCATTCCTCTTGCATTGAACCATGCCGTACGCACGGGACGGGCCAAACCGGGCGACCTGATTCTCTCAGAGGCGATGGGCGGCGGATTTTCCTGGGGCGCTAGCCTTTTCCGCCTCTAGCCTGTTTGGCAAAAATCAGCATTATCAAAGAACTGACGCAACGGCTTCGCTAGGGATCCGTTAACGAAACGTGTCTAATCATTAACCAGAGCGGGAGAATCCCATGAGCAACCAGACCGTCACCAGGGCAGAAGTCACGGACGCCATCGTCCGCGAAGTCGGTGTGACACGCCAGGAATCGTCAGACTTGCTGGACAGAACGCTGGAACTGATCGGATCGGCTCTGGAGACAGAGGACGAGGTCAAGCTCTCCCGCTTTGGCAATTTCGTGGTGCGATCAAAAGCACCCCGGGAAGGCCGCAATCCGAAAACCGGGCAGGAAGCCGTGATCGCCGCACGCCGCGTTGTCACCTTCCGCCCTTCACCAATGTTGAAATCATTGGTGGATCACAAATAATCAGGAAGGATTCCCCATGTCGGCAAGTCGGGCCCGTATCACCAAATCAGCTCAAGCATTCCGCTCCATTGGAGAGGCGGCTGGAGAGCTTGGGCTCGAAACGCATGTGATCCGATATTGGGAAACCAAATTCACCAAGGATGTTCGCCCGATCAAGCGCGCCGATGGGCGCCGTATGTTCCGGCCACAGGACCTCGACGCGCTCCGCGCCATCCAGATACTGGTGCATGAGAAGGGGCTCACCTTGAAGGGCGCCAAGGCGCTGCTGGCGGAGCAAGGCGTTCCAGCCGTCCTGTCCGGGGCGGCTACGCTGGGCACCAGCCCTGCACGCGAGCTTCAGAAGACTGTGGCCGATGCCTTCAAGGTCGATGTTTCCAGCGAGACCTCCGGAGACTCCCGAGAGCGCCTTGAGGATACGCTGGTCGGGTTGAAAGACCTGAAGGCGCGGCTGGATGCGGTTCGCCAAACTCGCGCAGCCTGAACCCACATAAGACATTGCGGAAACAGGGTGGCTTGGGTACAAGCCGCCGGAGTCGGAGCGTGGCGCAGCCCGGTAGCGCACTCGCCTGGGGGGCGAGGGGTCGTAGGTTCGAATCCTATCGCTCCGACCATTTCCAAACAGTGGCGTGTCGCCCCGCACCTTCGGCCTTGTCAGCTTACCCCACTGTCTTGAATTGTTCGGTGTACCGTGTGGCGACGTGGACAATGACCACTGTCGCGGCATGTGAGACCAGACCCACGGTCCACCAAATCAACGGCCACTTCATCACGAACGTATCGCCGCCGATGCCTATGCTGATGCCGAGGAAGACGAAGACCCCGATCACATAGCCTGACAGATGGATCCAGAAGGAGAGGCGGATTCCTGCCCGTATCTTTTTATTCTGGCGTTCAACCATCCTTGTGGCTTCAGCCTCCTGGTCGAGCGACAGGGCGATGACATCAACATTATATGCTGCCGCCAGGGCTTTCAGTGACTCCTGGGAGGCCGGCTCGCCATTTTCGATGCGCTGAATGGTTCGAAGTCCGATCCCCGCGAGATCAGCAATGTGCTCCTGAGACCAATGGCGCTCTTCGCGCCAGCGCTTGATCTTGGCGGCATCTGCTTTGAAGGACATGCTTTTCTCCTGGGTGCGTTCGTTATCAGATGAACCCAAGAGACTGCAACTGGCAGCGATCCTCCACGCCAGACAGGCGTCACGACCCCGCCACGGGGCCGCCAGCTTGCTGCCAGTGCAATAAATTCAATGAATTATCAGCGGGTCAGACCCTACTCGTCCTTCAGATCGACGCCTTCGACCTTACCCATTGCGGCCAGCGCGAAGGCGAAGTCGAGCGCGACATCTTTTAGGCCCTCAAACCGGCCTGAGGCGCCGCCATGACCGCCTTCCATTTCGATGCGCAGGAAGTAGGGGCCGCCATTCGGCGCGTCGTGGCGCAGGCGCGCGGCCCATTTGGTCGGCTCCCAATAGGTCACACGCGGATCGGACAGGCCGCCGGTGATGAGCATCGGCGGATATGGCCGGTCGGCGACATTATCATATGGGCTGTAGGCCATGATCGTGTCGTAATCCTCGGCCGAGACGAGCGGATTGCCCCATTCCGGCCATTCCGGCGGGGTCAGCGGCAGGCTTTCGTCCGACATCGTGTTGACGACATCCACGAACGGCACGGCGGCGATGATGCCCCCGAACAGGTCAGGGTCCATGTTCGCGATAGCGCCCATCAGGAGGCCGCCGGCAGAGCCGCCATAGGCCACGATGTTGCCTTCAGACGTGTAGTTCTGGTCGACGAGGTAATGTCCTGCAGCGATGAAATCCTTGAACGTGTTCGGCTTCTTCTCGAGCTTGCCGTCCAGATACCATTGGTAGCCCTTGGACATGCTGCCGCGCGGATGAACGATGGCGTAGATCACACCGCGGTCCACGAGGCTGAGCCGACTGGTCCGGAAGTCTGCCGGATAGGTGATGCCGTAGGAACCATAGCCGTAAAGCAGCATCGGCGCCGTTCCGTCGACCGGCGTTGATTTGTGGCGCAGCAATGTGATCGGCACATCTACCCCATCCCAGGACGGGGCCATCAATCTTTCGGCGACATAATCCCCAGGATTGTGTCCGGACGGGACTTCCTGAGTCTTGCGGAGAATGCGCTCATGCGTGTTCAGGTCGTAGTCGAACACCTGGTCCGGTGTGGTCGGCGACGAGTATTCGAAGCGCAGGATCGGCGTGTCGAAATCATAGCCGCTATCGAGGCCGAGCGAGTAGGCGGCTTCCTCGAAATTGATCTTGTGGCTCGACCCGTCCTTGCGGGCGCGGATGACGAGTTGCGGCAGGCTGTTTTCCCGCTCCATGATGGCGAGATAATCCTTCTGGGCCTGTACCCCCAGGATCAGCGTGCCGGGGCGGTGCGGGATCACTTCTTCCCAGGCATCCCGGCTGGTCGACTCCATTGGCGCGCGCATCAGCTTGAAATCCACGGCACCGTCGAGATTGGTGTAGATGTAGAACTGGCCGTCCCAGTGGACGACATTGTATTCATTGTCGGTCTGGCGCGGCGCGATGATACGCGGCGTCGGGTCCGCCTCAGCTGCCGGGAACCAGTAGACTTCCGAGGTCGTGTGGCTGGAGGCGCTGATGAAGATAATGTCTTCGCTGGCGCTCTTGCTGATGCTCAGGAACACGCCGGGATCATTTTCCTTGTAGAGCAGCGTATCTTCGCCGGTCTTCAGGTCGCGCTGCCATACCGAGTCCGGGCGCGCATTCTCGTCACGATGGATCCAGTAGATACGCGTTCCGTCGGTGCTCCATTCGAACGGCCCATAGGCACTGTCGATCTGGACGCCCTGGTCTTCGCCCGTCTCCGTGGTCTTGAGACGGATCGTGTAAAACTCGCTGCCCTGTGTATCAGTCGCATAGGCGATCAAGCTGTGGTCCGGGGAGGTGTCGATGCCCCCGAAGGAGAAATAGTCCTCCCCCTTGCTGAGTGCATCCCCATCCAGAAGGATCGTTTCGTCTGCGTCCGGGTCGAAGGCCTTGTCGGCCGGTTTGCGGGCGATGATCGGATACTCGCCGCCTTCTCGGTAGCGCGTATAGTAAGCATAGGGACCGTCGATCTCCGGAACCGTGCTGTCGTCTTCCTTGATGCGGCCGCGCATTTCCTTGAAGAGTTCATCGCGCAGGTCTGTCGTTGGCATTTCCAGCGCAGCCTTGGTGAAAGCGTTCTCCGCTTCGAGATAGTCGCGAATGTCCTGACGCAGGACGCTGGGGTCCCGCATCACTTCCTGCCACTTCTCATCCTTCATCCAGTGATACGGATCGTTGCGAGTGCGCCCGACCTGCGTGATTTCGTGATCGATACGCGGCGCGACCGGCGGCGTGAGCGTACTGAGGGCAGGGGATTCCTGGGGCGCGGCTTCAGCCTGTGCCAGATCTGGGGAGGGTGTTTCAGTCATTGTGCATCCGGGGGTGAGCGCCAGTGTGGCGGCGCTGATCAGGAGAAGAGGAAGGCGCATATCTGGGACTCCGACACTATAAGTTTGGCCGGATAGGATCAGGTGCGCCTGATCGTGTCTAGTTTTATTGGGTGGGTTTGAAGTCCAGAACGACCCCATTGATGCACCAACGCTCGCCGGTGGGCGGGGGGCCGTCCTTGAAGACATGTCCCTGATGCATGCCGCAGATGGCGCAATGGCATTCGGTGCGCGGCAGGATCATCTTGAAGTCGGTTTTGGTGGCGACAACGCCCTCGCTGGCGGGCTGCCAGAAGCTTGGCCAGCCCGTGCCGGACTCGAATTTGTGCTCCGACGACCAGAGTGGGGTATCACAACCCTTGCAATGGAAGAGGCCCTCGCGCTTCTCGTCATTGTGGTTACCGGGCGTGAAGGCGCGCTCGGTGCCGTCCTTGATGCCCACGCGATACTCGTCCTCGGTCAGTATCTCGCGCCATTCGCGGTCCGACCGCTCGATCTTGGTCTTTGTCATGAGGAGCTCCACGATAATGTTCTCCCATCATATAGGCGGTTCGGCGGATCGCGCCATGATCTGCGGTGCAATCAGCGCCGGGGCCGAAAAAGAAAAAGGGACCGCTCCAAGACGGTCCCTTCGTAATTTTGGCAGATTTCAGGTGGTCTAGCCGTACAGAACCGTGATGGATTCTGCGACCAGCGCCGGGCGTTCCTGGCCTTCGATTTCCACCGTGGCTTCCATCTTCATCTGCTTGCCGCCAGCCTTTGGCTCAACCGACAGGCATTTCTGGCGCAGGCGAACCTTGGAGCCGACGGGAACCATGTTCGTGAACCGGACTTTGTCAGAGCCATAATTGATACCGCGGGTCGTGCCGGAGACGCGCAGGACTTCAGAGCCCAGCATTGGCAGCAGCGACAGGGTCAGGAAACCGTGCGCGATCGGGCTGCCGAGTTCCTTCGTGGCGCGTTCAACGTCCACATGGATCCATTGATGATCGCCCGTGGCTTCGGCAAACATGTTGACGCGATCCTGATCGATTGTGTGCCAGTCGGACACGCCGACTTCCTGTCCGGTCAGGGTTTCGAGCTCGTCATATGAAATTGTGCGCGGGTCCGCCATGTATTCCTCCTGTTTGAATGCTGCCCTGTTTTGGCTTGGGATAGCGGTCTCGGCAAGCTTGACCGAACGGTAAGTGCGGTTTGTGGCAAAGTAGGGGGCGGGTGAGAGCTTAGGATTTGAGGTAATGGGCGAGCCGCTCCACGAGCCGATCAGTGTCCTTGTCATTCGTGAAAAGGTGCTGGGTGATCCGCAATCGGTCGCCTCGGCGGGATATAAAAATGCCCTCCGCCTTCAACTGCGCCGTAAGGTCTTCTGGCGCAGAGTCTGGCAGTTTGGGGCAGAGATAGTGGGCGCCGCGCTCGGACTCCGGAGGGCAGGACAGGCCAACCGAATTGAGCCTTTCCGACAGGTCCGCATTGCGGATGCGGAGCGTGCGCTCCACGTTGTCGACTCCCCAGTCAAGAAGGGTGCGTATTGCGCTTTCGAAGGCGGGAAGGAGCGCGAAATTCGAGCGCTCTCCCATGTCAAATCGCTCTGCTCCGGCTTCGAACTCGTCAGTGTAATCAATCAGTCTTGCGAAATTGGAGGCGCCTTTTCGGGTGATCCAGTTCTGCTCCAAAGGGACGCCCATCCGGTGTTCGGGGGCGACATAGAGGAAGCCAGTCGCATAGGGGCCGAGCAACCATTTATATCCGGCGACTGCCACGAAATCAGGTTGAACCTCTTGCGCGTTGAAATCCAATGCGCCGCAGCTCTGGGTCAGGTCCAATATAAGCGCAGCCCCGAATTCACGGCATTTTTTACCGACCGCCTCAACGTCGATCAATGCGCCATCGGTCCAGCGAATATGTGCGCAAGCGACAAGTCCGGTATTGGGCCCGATCTCATTGAGGAGACACTCGGACAGAGTTGAATTGCCCGTGTGGGTGATGGTTTTCAGCTGGGCGCCTGTCGACTCTGCCAAGGCGCGCCAGACGTAAACATTTGAAGGAAACTGGTCTGCCAGGACAAGAATTTCCTGACCTTCTATCAAGCTGATGTTGGCCGCAACGGTGGCCAGCGCGTAACTCACAGATGGGACAAAGGCGATGCCCTCGGTGTCCCCATGGATCAGTTGGGCAAGGAGGGGGCGGAGGCGCGCAGTGTCCGCAAAGAAATCTGTATCCTGAATGAACCAGGGCTGCAGCTTCCGGGCCAGTCCGGTCTTACCGGCCTCGACTGAGGCTCTCGTCATCGGCCCCATCGTTGCGGTGTTGAAATAGGCAACATCGTCCGGGATATCGAACAAATGGCGCTGGTTTGGAATGACGCTCATGACCTTCCTTAACCCGGAAGAAAAATGAGGGACAGTGGGACCCGCGCTTTTTGGCCTTTCTAGACGATGCGACTGTCCTTCTTGCCCCAATAACGGTCACGGATCAGCCTCTTGTAGAGCTTTCCGGTCGGATGCCGTGGCAGCTCCAGATCGAAATCAAGGCTTTTCGGGCATTTGATCTTCGAGAGTTCACCCCGACAGAATTCCAGCAGCTCGGCGGCCAGTTCGTCAGAGGGCGCGATCCCCGGCATGGGCTGGACGATGGCTTTGACCGACTCGCCGAATTCCTCGTCGGGCACGCCGATCACGGCAACGTCCGCAACTTTCGGGTGCGTGATCAGCACGTTCTCGGCTTCCTGCGGATAGATGTTCACCCCGCCTGAAATGATCATGAAGGCCTTGCGGTCTGTCAGATAGAGGAAGCCGTCCTCGTCCACTTTCCCGACATCCCCGAGCGAGGACCAGTCAGGATGTTTCGGATTGAGCGCGGAGGCATTTTTCTCGGGGTCGTTATGGTAGTTCGGTGGGGTTGTGCCGCCGAAATAGACTTGGCCTTCCTGTCCGACAGGCACTTCATCGCCGTCCTCATTGCAGATATGGAGTTCGCCCCAGATCGCCTTGCCGACGGTTCCCTTGTGGGTCAGCCAGTCAGCGCTTCTGGCCCACGTCATGCCATTGCCTTCGGAGCCGGCATAATATTCGTCGATGATGGCGCCCCACCAGTCGATCATCTGTTCCTTGACGGGGACCGGGCATGGCGCAGCGGCGTGAATGACGAATTCCAGACTGGAGACATCATAGGATTTGCGGACCTCTTCCGGAAGCTTCAGCAGCTTAACGAACATGGTTGGCACCATCTGGGTATGGGTTGCCTTGTAGCTCTGTACGCAGTCGAGAAATGCCTCCGGATCAAATTTCTCCATGATGACCAGGGTTGCGCCGAGCCGAGTGAACGTCATGCACCAGCGCAGCGGAGCGGCATGATAGAGCGGCGCTGGCGACAAATAGATATTGTCTGCTCCCGCGCCCGCCATTGCCTGAGTGATCTGGATCAGGACATTTTCCCCATCAATTGGGGTGTTTAGTTCCAGGGCAGGGCGGATGCCTTTGGGCCGGCCAGTCGTGCCGGACGAATAGAGCATGTCCGTTCCGGCCATTTCATCCGGAATGGGGGTGACCGGGAAGCCGGACTGATGCGTTTCCAGTCTCTGGAAACCGTCGATATCGCCATCAATGGACCAATAATGATCGAGCGAGGTGACCTGTTTGACCTGCTTTGCGATTTCACTCTTGCCGGCGCTGGCGATCAGGAGCGAGCTGCCGGAATCTTCCAGAATGTATTTCACCTCGGGCGCGGTAAGGCGCGAAGAGACGCAAACGAAATAGAGCCCTGATCGCTGGGCGGCCCAGCAGACCTCGAAATATCGCGGGGAGTTTTCGGCGAACAGCGCGATCGTGTCACCCGGTTTCAGTCCGGCATTGCGAAATGCATGGGCGATCTGGTTGGACCGCTCATCCAGCTGTTTGAAGGTGACGGTCTCGCCGGACGCGGCCATGATATAGGCGGCCTTGTCGGGGTGGGTCTTTGCGTGATGGCAGGGATGCATGTCTTCCTCCTGGGGATCGGCGCGGCTTCTGGTGAGCGCGTTCGATGTTCAGGAAAAGTTTTTAGCCGGGCATTCGCATTCGTCCACGGGCAACGTCGCGTCAGCCGAGTTTATTCCGGAAATCCTGGCGTGCCGCGTTTCTCTGGATTTTCCTTCAGATAGGCGTATTTGAGCTCGGTCGAGCGGTTGTGCTTGCCTTCAGGGCACCAGCCGGGTTCGCTGATCAGGCGCCCGATCCAGCGATGGGGGCGCAGCCCGTCGGAGGCACAATCCTTCATCAGCGCGTAGAATTCATGGAACGCAATGACAACCGGGTTATGGGTTTCGAGCGGTTTCACGATGCCATAGATCGGCTTTTCGTCCTCCAGTTCCGGAACGAATGTTCCGAACATCTTGTCCCAGGTGATGAACACGCCTGCGAAGTTCGTGTCGAGATACCGGGCATTGGTCGCGTGGTGGACCCGGTGATGGCTCGGCGTATTGAAGACCGCTTCGAACCAGCGGGGCATCCGGTCGATGGCTTCGGTATGAATCCAGAACTGGTAGAGCAGATTCAGTCCGCCCACGAAGAAAATGACATAGGGATGGAAGCCGATGACGACCATGGGAAGGCCGATCCAGATCAGCCCGGTGAACGGTCCGAACCAGGGCTGGCGTAACGCGGTCGTGAGATTGTAATTGGTCGATGAGTGATGGGTGACGTGCTCCATCCACCACCATCGGGCGCGGTGCGCGAAACGATGCTTCCAGTAATAGATGAAATCATAAAGGACGAAGCCGATCACCGCCGACCAGAGCGTGAACGGCAAGGTGAACACGCGAAACGGCCAGGCCACGAGCATCATCCAGACGGCGATCGCCCCGGTCAGCGTGTTGATGACGACATTGCCCAGTCCCATGGCCAGGGATGCAATGGCATCCTTTGTATCATACCTGCCGCGGGCGCGGCCCGATTTTACTGCCCACCACTCCAGCGCCACCGATAGAATAAATATCGGCGCGGCGAATGTCGTAACAGCGGGCAGGGGATTGAATTCCATGGGGGGCAGGTATCGTCCTTGAAGGTTTCAGTCTCTTCCGTGCGTGCAGCCGCCTGCACTGACGGAATCGTGATCTGGATCATGTTTAGACGAATCAGGCTGCAGCGGGAAAGGGGGCTGCGTCAGTACGTACCTGCCACTTGCTTGCCATCCCGCTTGTAGACCGCGCCGTCCTTCATCACGAAATTGACCTCTTCGAAGACAGATATATCGGTAAGGGGATTGGTATCCACGGCGACGAAATCTGCTCGGCACCCGACATCCCCGCAACCGAGTTCGCCTGTCTTGTCCAGCGCTTCGGCGGCCAGGCTGGTTGCGGCCTGAATAGCCTGCATTGGCGTCATGCCGAATGTGACCATGCGAGAGAATTGTCGACCATTGTCTCCATGCGGGTAGACACCCGAATCGGACCCGAACACGACTTTAACGCCCGCTTTTACGGCCGAGGTGAAACTGTCGCGCTGAATCTTCGAAATGGCGCGTTCTTTCGCGAGGGATTCCGCCAGCACACCATTCTTCTCGCCTTCGGCCAGTGTGTATTCGGTGTTGTAGATGTCCATCGACAGATAGGTGCCATGCTCCTTGGCGAGATTGATCGTGTCTTCGTCGAGGATGCTGGCATGTTCGATTGTGTCGATGCCCGCGAGGATCGCGTTCTTGATGCCAATCGTGCCATGCGCATGAGAAGCGACCTTGATCCCGCGCGCATGAGCTTCCTCGGCAATGGCCGTCAGCTCTTCCAGCGTGCCCTGCGCTGCGCCGAGACTGGTACCCTTCGAAAACACGCCACCCGTGGAGCAGGTCTTGATGAGGTCGACGCCGTATTTGATGTTTCGGCGAACCTTTTCCCGCATTTCCCAAGGGCCGGTCGCAACATTTTCACCGGTCAATTCATATTCCGACGGAAGCAGATTGGTGTCGGAACAGTGCCCGCCAAGGATGCCGACGGGGGGGCCGGACACGAACATGCGTGGCCCCGAAATATCCCCCTCATTGATGGCATCACGCAATGCGACGTCGCCATAGCTGGACGCCCCGACATTCCGGACCGTGGTGAAGCCAGCCAGCAACGTCTTGCGGGCATTCTTGACTCCGGTCAGGACCTGCCGCTCATCCGAGAAACTCAACGAATAATATGCGGGGTCTTCCGGGTCGGAGGTGAGATGGGTGTGCATGTCGATGAAACCGGGCACCAGCGTCGCATCACCAAGGTCAATGGAGGTCGCCTCTGCTGGCTTGCGCAGCCTGTTCGTGGTTCCGCGCGCCGTGATGACCCCGTCTTCAATCACGAAGGCTGGCCGGTTCACCGTTTCCGCTGTCACGGGATCCACGAACTTGCCTGCGGTGAGATAGAGGGTCTCGGCTGCGGCAGGCAGGGAAAGCAGCGCCATGGACGCGCTGGCTAGCAGGACTGTCAGTTTCATCGTGGAGATCCTTTGACTGTGAGGGCCGAGTTTATCGAGCCCACCCTCCGGCAAGGTCAAGTGATCGGCTGAATGCCGCCGGGTAAGTCTTGACGAATGCTGAGGCACAGGCAGCTTGGGCTCGAAAAATCAGCACAAGGGAGGCAAGCCGTGGCGCAGCCGAAAGAATTTGAACAGATCATCCTCGATATCGAAGACGGCATTGCGACTCTGACGCTGAATCGCCCGGCCAAGATGAACGCCTTCACCGGCAAGATGATGTATGAAATGATCGAGGCGTTCGACATCACAGATGCCGACGACAGTGTGCGTGTGGTCATCGTGACCGGCTCGGGCGACCGGGCGTTCTGCGCCGGGGCAGACCTGTCCGAAGGGGCCAAGACCTTCGACTATGACAAGCGCGCCGAAGATGGCGAGGCGGGCCGGACGGATGACGTGGATATCCAGCGCGATGGCGGTGGCCGAGTAACGCTGCGTATCTTCGACAGCCTCAAACCGGTGATCGGCGCCATCAATGGCGCCGCCGTCGGGATTGGTGTGACCATGCAGTTGCCGATGGATATCCGCATCGCATCGGACAATGCTCGGTTCGGGTTCGTGTTCAATCGCCGGGGTATCAATCCGGAAGCAGCTTCCAGCTGGTTCCTGCCGCGGCTGGTGGGCATCTCACAGGCGCTGGAGTGGTGCTATTCCGGCCGTGTCTTCCCGGCGCAGGAAGCGATGGATGGTGGTCTTGTTCGCTCGGTCCATCCGCAGGCGGAGCTGATGGATGTGGCCCGCGCCATGGCCCGGGAGATTGCCGATAACACCGCCGCCGTCTCTACCAGCCTGACACGGCAGATGATGTGGCGCATGCTTGGGGCCAGCCATCCGATGGAGGCCCATATTGTGGACTCGGCCGCGATCTATTCCCGTGGCAAGACCCAGGACGCCAAGGAAGGCGTCATGAGCTTCCTCGAAAAGCGCAAGCCAGTCTATCCGGTTAAAGTCTCCGACGGAATGCCGAACTTTTACCCGTGGTGGGATGAGCCGAAATTCAAATGGATCGGTGACAAGGACTAGGCAAAGCGATGTCTCCCGAGCTGAGAATGATCGAGACGAATGGCGTCCGCCTGCGCGTGGCTCTGGCAGGGGACGGTCCGCTTGTCATTCTCGTTCACGGGTTTCCGGAGAGCTGGCATTCCTGGCGTCACCAGATCGAGGCGCTCTCCAAGGCAGGCTACCGGGTCGCGGCTCCTGATGTGCGCGGCTATGGGGGCTCGGACCGGCCGCATGCAGTCGAAGCCTATGACATGGAAAGCCTGACCGGAGACATTGCCGGCCTTGCGGCGGTCTTGTCCCCGGATGAGAAAGCCGTTGTCGTCGGTCATGATTGGGGCGCGCCGATTGCCTGGAATACGGCGCGGCTCCACGCGGATCGCTTCCGCGCGGTGGCCGGCCTGTCTGTGCCTTATGTGCCGCCCGGTGATGTGGTCTTCATCGATGCGGCGCGCGCTTTGTTCACGGATCGCGGCCTATTCTTCTATCAAGTCTACTTTCAGGATCAGGGACCGCCCGAGGCCGAACTCGAAGCCGATCCGGCTGAGACCATCCGAAAATTCTATTATGCCATTTCAGGTGATGCCCCAGACGGCACATGGCCGTTCGACAAGAAGCATGGCGATACATTGCTCCACCGCTTGACCGAACCGGACATGCCGCTGCCCTGGCTGAATGAGAAGGACGTCGCCTATTACGCCGCTCAATTCCGCGAGTCCGGGTTCCGGGGGCCGCTGAACCGCTATCGCAACTGGCACCGCGATCATGCCTATCTGAAAGCGCATTCCTCTCCGGCGGTAATTGGCCAGCCGTCACTCTTCATCGGGGGAACCAGAGATCTCGTCCTGAAAATGTTTCCGGGTGACATGGTCGCCGCAATGGAAAAGAGCCTCGGCGATCTTCGCGGGGCGGAGTTGCTTGAGGGCTGTGGGCACTGGACGCAACAGGAGCGTCCTGAAGAGGTGAACCGCCTGCTGCTTGACTGGCTGGGACAGCTTTAGTCGCTATTCGTCAAAATCGCTGCCATAGCCTTGCTGGTCTCGGGACAGGTCCCCGAAGCGGGTGATGTTCGAATCGAACGCCAGTTCCACGCGCCCGATCGGGCCGTGCCGCTGCTTGCCGATGATAACTTCGGCCTTGCCATAGACCTGGTCCATGCGCTCGCGCCACTGGCTCCATTTCTCGTTTGAGGACGGATCGCTCGGGTCTGCGCCGGGCTCGGTCCGCGACAGGTAATATTCTTCGCGATAGACGAACATGACGACATCGGCGTCCTGCTCGATCGACCCGGATTCCCGAAGGTCAGACAGCTGGGGGCGTTTGTCGTCGCGCTGTTCAACAGCTCGCGATAGCTGGGACAGGGCAATGATTGGAACGTTCAGGTCTTTTGCGAGCGCCTTGAGGGACGTCGTGATCTGCGTGATTTCCTGAACGCGGTTCGCATTGGCGTTACCACTGGTCACGGTGATGAGCTGCAGATAGTCGATCACGATCATGTCGAGGCCGACAGATCGCTGGAGGCGACGGGCGCGGGCGGCCAGCTGGCTGATCGAGATGCCGCCTGTATCGTCGATATAGAGCGGCAGATTCTGAAGCTCTTCGGTTGCTTCGCGCAGCCGTTCGAAGTCGCTCTTGTCAAGGTCGCCCTGCCGGATGCGGTGGGTGGTGATGCCCGTTCGCTCCGCGATGATCCGCGTTGCGAGCTGTTCGTTCGACATTTCGAGCGAGAAGAAGCCGACGATTGCGCCGTCGATGGTCTTTTTCGATCCGTCATCCTGTACTTCGGCGCGATAGGCCGCGGCCGCATTGTAAGCGATGTTTGTTGCGAGCGAGGTTTTCCCCATTGAGGGACGACCCGCGAGGATGATCAGGTCGGACCTGTGCAGACCGCCGAGCTTTTCATCGAGGTCGCGCAGCACGGTCGGGATGCCGGCGATCTTGCCTTCGCGTTTGAAGGCCGCTTCGGCATTCTTCAAGGATTCTGTCAGGGCCTCGGAGAATGTCGTGAATCCGCGTCCGGACGAGCCGCGCTCTGCCAGGTCGAACAATTGCCGTTCGGCCAACTCGATCTGACGTTCGCCGTTTTCTTCCGGGGTCGGGTTCAGGGCGCGCCCAGTGAGTTCGCTGCCGATGCCGACCAGCGAGCGCCGCATGGCGAGATCGCGGATCATGCGGGCATAGTCGCCGACTTCCGGGCCGAAGGCGGCCGAATCAAGCAATTGCTCCAGGTAGCGCGCGCCGCCGATTTCGGCGAGTTTCTCGGCCTTCTCGAAATGCTCGCGTAGGGTCACCCCGTCAGCGATTCGGCCCTGCTGGATCATGGTCGCCGAGACGTCGAACAATTCCTGATGCGCGGGCGCGTAGAAGTCAGACGGCCGCAGGATGTCGGCCACACGCTGATAGGCATTGTTGTCGAACAGGATTGCGCCGAGCACAGCCGCCTCTGCCGACAGATTGTGCGGTGGAGCGATGGTTGAAGCGGGGGCGTCATCAAGAGGCATCCGATTCTTTTACCTCACCTGCGAGGCGAATTCATCGTCTTGATGCCGAACGAACTGCGCAATTCACCGTTGCTCCACAAAAAAAGGGCCGCAGCTGTGGATAGCTGCGGCCCTCAATCTGGATATGCGGAAGACTATTCTTCGTCTTCGCCGCCGGCTTCGGCGCGCTCAGCAGCGGCTTCGGCGAGTTCGCCGGCCTGTTCCTGAGCGAGTTCCTGGTTCGAAGCCTGGAGCGCAGCAACAATGTCTTCGCCCTTGGCCTGACGCTCTGCCTCTTCCGTGGAGCGGGCGATGTTCGCCTGAACCGTGATGGTGACTTCTGCGTGCAGGCGAATCGCCACGTCGTACAGGCCGATGGCCTTGATCGGACGGTTGAGGCGGACGCCGGACCGGGGAACCGGGTGACCGGCGGCTTCGGCGGCATCGGCCACATCACGTGCGGTAACCGAACCGTAGAGCTGTCCGGTGTCGCCAGCCTGACGGATCAGGGTGAAGATGGTTCCGTCCAGCGTGCCGGCTTCGGCTTCGGCATTCGCGCGAGCTTCAGCGTTGCGAGCTTCGATGGCTTCGCGCTCGGACTCGAAGCGAGCCCGGTTGCGATCATTGGCGAGCAGAGCTTTGCCCTGAGGGATCAGGAAGTTCCGGGCGAACCCGTTCTTCACGTTCACTTCTTCGCCGATTTTGCCGAGGCGTTCGATGCGTTCAAGAAGGATGACTTGCATGTTCGTGTCTCCTTACTTCACTTCGAACGGAAGCAGGGCCAGCATGCGGGCGCGTTTGATCGCCTGAGCAAGCTTGCGCTGGTTCTTGAGGTTTACGGCCGTGATGCGGCTGGGCACAATTTTCCCTTTTTCAGAGATATAGCGCTGCAGCAGTTTCACGTCCTTGTAGTCGATTTCCTGCGCGTTCTGACCGGTGAACGGGTCGACCTTGCGGCGACGTCCGAACGGACGGCGGGCAGGAATGTTCGTGATGTTCAGTTTCTGAGCCATTTCGAGTGTCCTTCCCTAGTCGCGACGACGGTCTTTGCGAGAGAGAACCGGCGAGGGTTCATCACTCAGGGCTTCAACGCGGATCGTCATATAGCGCATGACGTCGTCGGAGATGCGAAGACGGCGTTCGAGTTCCTGAACCGCATCGGCTGGGCCGTCGATGTTCAGGAGGGAATAATGCCCCTTGCGCTGTTTCTTGATTGGATAGGCCAAGTTGCGAAGACCCCAGTATTCGGTCTTGCCAACGGATGCGCCTTTTTCCTTGAGAAATCCGCTCAGTTCTTCGACAAACGTCTCGACTTGAGCAGGCGAAATGTCAGGTCGTGTGATCACGACATGCTCATATAGTGCCATGTTTTCAGTCCCATAGTAGAGCCATGCGGCGCCAGACAGCGGGAAACTGCCGGGCGATGGCCCCTCTTCGTCTGGCTCATTCCAAACTACCAAGGGCCGCATGCCTGCGAGTGAAGGCGGGTGTAAAGCGCATTTGGGCCTGTTTTTCAAGCGCTTGCTTACATTCGCGGTCACCTTTAACCACGGGCGCAATTTGGAGAAACCAGACATGAAAAAATTCGCGCTGATCTTTCCTGGGCAAGGGAGCCAGGAAATCGGAATGGGCAAGACGCTGGCGGAGGCTTTTCAGTCGGCCCGAGACGTCTTTGCCGAGATTGATGAAGCCCTTGGGCAAGATCTGTCCGGCCTCATGTGGACCGGGGATATTGCAGAGCTGACGCTGACGGCAAATACACAGCCCGCCCTCATGGCGCACAGTGTTGCCGCCGCCCGCGCCCTGGAAACTGAATTTGGATTGTCAGCCAGGGATGCCGCCTATGTGGCGGGTCATTCCCTGGGTGAATATTCCGCGCTTGCGGCTGCAGGCGCACTTGGTGTGGCGGATACGGCGCGCCTCCTGCGCATTCGGGGCAACGCCATGCAGGCTGCGGTACAGCCGGGAGAGGGCGCAATGGCGGCCCTGTTGGGCGCAGACATAGATCAGGCTGAGGCCGCCTGTGCAGCTGGACGCGAAACCGGTGGAGCCTGTGATATTGCGAACGACAATGCGCCGGGGCAATTGGTCATATCGGGCCGCAAGGATGCGGTTGAAGCCGCCTGCGCGCAGGCGAAGGACAATGGCGTCAAGAAAGCCATGCTCCTCAACGTTTCCGCGCCGTTCCATTGCGCGCTGATGCAGCCGGCCGCCGATGCGATGGCAGAGGCACTGGCCGATGTGTCGATCGCGCAGCCGGTGACTGAACTGGTCGCGAACGTGTCTGCAAGTGCCGTGACCGACCCGGAAACGATCCGGAAGAACCTTGTCGCACAGGTCACTGGCCGTGTGCGCTGGACCGAGAGTGTGCAATTCATGATTGCTCAGGGAGTTGAAGCGACGGGCGAAGCAGGCAATGGCAAGGTGCTGACGGTGATGCAACGCCGAATCGACAAGGCGCTCAACGGTTTCACGCTCGGAACCCCCGAGGATCTCAAAGCCTTTGCAGAAGCAATGAAGGGATAGACAAGATGTTTGATCTTACCGGCCGTACGGCCCTCGTGACGGGCGCCTCCGGCGGAATTGGCCGCGCCATCGCACAAGCCCTGTCGGAAGCAGGCGCCAAGGTCGCCCTCTCTGGCACGCGCGAGAACGTGCTCGAAGAAGTTGCCGGCACGCTCAAGGGCGACAGCGCCATCGTGCCCTGCAATCTATCTGACGCTGAGTCTGTGGATGGCCTTGTGGGCCGCGCTGAAGAAGCGATCGGCCCGCTCGACATTCTGGTCGCCAATGCCGGAATCACGCGCGACAAGCTGCTGATGCAGATGAAGGATGATGACTGGAATGATGTTCTTTCGGTCAACCTGGGCAGTTATTTCCGTCTCACGAAGAGCTGTGTGCGAGGCATGATGAAGCGTCGCCACGGTCGGATCATCGGAATTACATCCATTGTCGGCGTGACCGGAAATCCGGGCCAGGCGAACTATTGCGCCTCCAAGGCCGGCATGATCGGATTTACCAAATCATTGGCTCAGGAAGTCGCCAGCCGCGGGATTACCGCCAATACGATTGCGCCCGGATTCATCGAATCACCCATGACGGATGTGTTGCCGGAAAAGCAGAAAGAGGCACTTTTGGGCCAGATTCCTGCTGGTCGCCTCGGCCAGGGTGCAGACATTGCCGCCGCAGCCGTTTATCTTGCTTCCGACCAAGCCGCCTATGTCACTGGACAGACACTCCACGTGAATGGCGGCATGGCAATGATTTGATTTCACTACAGCAAGCCCCACTCATAGGACTTGGCGCTCGTCCCCAGTGTATGCTAGGCGCAACACAATGGTTCGAATCTGGGCCAGTCCTCAGGCATTTTCAGAGAGGTACTCATGTCTGACGTTCTAGAACGCGTTAAAAAAATTGTTGTCGATAATCTCGACGTGGATGGTGACAAAGTCGTCGAGAGCGCAAGCTTCATCGATGATCTCGGCGCCGACTCGCTGGACCTGGTTGAACTGGTCATGGCCTTCGAGGAAGAGTTCAACATTGAGATCCCGGATGACGTGCAGGAATCTATCCGCACGGTTGGTGATGCGGTAACGCACATCAAAGCTCACATCTAAGATTTCGGGATTTCTATGTCAGACCGCCGCGTTGTTATTACCGGAATCGGGATTGTCTCGCCACTGGCCGCTGGCCGTGAGGCAACCTGGGAGCGCCTGATTGAAGGCAAGTCTGGAGCCGGACGTATTGATACGTTCGATCCTGAGGACATGCCGTGCAAGATTGCGTTTCAGGTTCCGTGGGTAACAGGCCGCGGTGGCGGCGAAGGAGACCCCCATGCGTTTGATCCGGCTAAATTCGTATCTCCGAAAGAGATGCGCCGGATCGACGAGTTCATTCTTTATGCGATCGCTGCAGCTGATGAGGCTGTAGAGGATTCTGGTTGGCAGCCCGAGGACGATGAAGGTCAGGAGCGCACTGGCGTTCTGATCGGGTCCGGTATTGGTGGCCTTGAATCCATCTACAAGACGGCGATCACGCTTCATGAGAGCGGGCCGCGCAAAGTGAGCCCGTTCTTCATCCCTGCTGCCTTGATCAATCTGGCCTCTGGCCAGGTATCGATCCGGCACAAATTCAAAGGGCCTAACCATTCGGTGGTGACGGCCTGTGCCACCGGCGCCCATGCGATCGGCGACTCTGCCCGCCTTATCAAATATGGCGATGCGGATGTCATGGTTGCCGGCGGCGCTGAGGCTGTCATTGGCCGCATCGGCATCGCAGGTTTCTGCGCTGCCAAGGCCATGTCTACGAATTTCAATGACACGCCCGAAAAGGCTTCCCGTCCTTATGACAAGGACCGGGATGGCTTCGTCATGGGTGAAGGCGCCGCGATTGTGGTGCTCGAAGAATACGAGCATGCAAAGGCGCGTGGCGCGAAAATCTACGCGGAAGTCGCAGGCTACGGCCTGACGGGTGACGCCTATCACATCACGGCACCTGCTGAAGGTGCCGAGGGTGGATACCGTGCCATGAAGATGGCGCTCAAGCATTCCGGCATGGACCTGTCCGAGATCGACTACGTCAACGCCCACGGCACTTCGACCCCGAAGGGTGATGAAGGTGAAGCCGGTGCCGTTGAGCGGGCCTTCGGCGAGCATGCCAAGAACATGTCCATGTCGTCGACCAAGTCGGCCGTCGGACACTTGCTCGGCGCTGCCGGAGCCATCGAAAGTGCGTTCTGCGCACTCGCGATCCGTGACCAGGTGATGCCGCCGACCTTGAACCTCGACAATCCGAGCTTCGAGACCGTTTTGGACCTGATCCCGCACAAGGCCAAGAAGGGCCGGGTGCGCGCGGCCATGTCCAACAGCTTCGGCTTTGGCGGCACGAACGCATCGCTGGTTCTCAAGGAAGTTCAGTAAGCCTGTTTCTCCGGGCTGGGGTTGGCATGTAGGCTGGCACAGTCAGGATTCGCGAGGCGTTCATGAAATTCATCAAAGGCCTGCTTTCAGTGCTGGTGCTCCTGCTGTTTGTGGGCGGCGCAGCACTTGGTGGCGGTTGGCTCTGGTTCCAGAATGAAATATCGAAAGCCGGCCCCTCCACAGAACAGCACGTTTTCACGGTTGAGCCGGGGGAAACGCTGACCCGCGTGGCCTTGCGGCTGGAGCAGGACGGTATCGTGCAGGACGACCGCCTGGTTCGCCTTAAAGCACGGCTCGACGGCACTGAACTTGCCATCAAGACCGGCGAATTCGTTCTCGAGCCACGCGTGAGTGTGACGGATGTGATGGATGTCCTGATCGAAGGAAAATCGGTCCTCCACAAGTTAACGCTGCCGGAAGGCCGGACCACGTCCCAATTACTGAAGATCGTTGAAGCCGACCCGATCCTCACCGGCGAGATGCCGGCGACGGAAATCGGCGAAGGCATGCTGCTACCGGACACATACCTCTTTCAGCGCGGCACGACCCGCACAGAACTGGTCGAGCGAATGCGCAAGGCACAAGCCGACGTATTGGCCGATCTCTGGCCCAAGCGCGCTGAAGGTCTGCCCATATCGACGCCAGAAGAGGCGGTGATCCTTGCCTCCGTTGTCGAGAAGGAAACGGGGATTGCGGGAGAACGTCCGCAGATTGCCGGCCTGTTCGTAACACGCCTGAAGCGCGGCATGAGGCTGGAGAGCGACCCAACGATCATCTATGGGATCTCCAGGGGGGAGCCCCTGTATAACCGCCGGGGGGAGCGCCGTACGCTGTACCGCTCCGAGATCGACCGGAAGACAGACTGGAATACATACCAGATTGATGGTCTGCCAAAGACGCCGATCTGCAATCCGGGCCGGGAGGCCATCGCGGCCGTGCTGAATCCTGACGAGACGGGCCATATCTTTTTCGTGGCAGACGGCAAGGGCGGCCATCTGTTCGCGAAGACGCTGGCCGAGCACAACCGGAATGTCGCGGCTTACCGCCAATATGAACGTGAAGAAATACAGAGGGAGCGGGCAGGGAAATGAATAACCTATCCGGCATGACCGGCTTTGCCCGTGTCACGGGAGAAGCAGAGTGGGGCGCCTGGGCTTGGGAAGCCAAGAGCGTGAACGGTCGGGGGCTGGATGTACGGGTGAACACCCCTCCCGGGTTCGATGCGCTGGAACGTGTCGTCAAAGCTGCGGCTTCGAAACGGTTCAATCGCGGATCCCTTCAGGTCTCGCTCAGGATCGAGCTGAGCGATCAGGCAGGGGGCGCCACCATCGATCAGGCCTTGCTGGACACATTGCTGGCGGCGGCAGAAAAGGCGCATGGGGTCGGCATTTCCAGCGAAGCCATCGCCACCCTGATGACTGTAAAGGGCGTTGTGGAAGCCGGATCGGCGAACATCCGGGACGTTGCGGCGAATCCAGACGTCATGGCTGAACTTGAATCGGCTGCGGGTGTGGCGCTTGCGGAGCTGGACCAGGCCCGCCAGGCCGAGGGCAGCGCGCTGCAAACGATGCTCTCCGGTCTGGTCGACGAACTGGCATCAGCGACGGGCACCGCTATTTCGCTCGCGGCAGACCAGCCTGCGCTGCTCAAGGCGCGGCTGTCGAAACAATTGGAAGAATTGGGCGCAGACCAGCAAGTGGACCCGGAACGGCTGGCGGCTGAACTTGCCCTGACGGCTGCTAAAGCCGACGTCCGCGAGGAGTTGGACCGGCTGCTCGCACACTTCGACTCTGCGAGAAAATTGCTTTCAGGTGGCTCACCTGTGGGACGGAAGCTCGATTTTCTCGCCCAGGAACTCAATCGCGAGGCCAACACGCTCTGCTCCAAATCCATCAGTCTGGATTTGACGAATGCAGGTCTCACCCTCAAAGGAACAATAGACCAGTTCAAGGAGCAGTCAGCCAATGTCGAATAGCGGACATCCAAAGGACCACGGCCATCGCCGGGGACTCATGCTGGTTCTGTCGAGTCCATCCGGCGCTGGCAAGACAACGCTTGCCAAGAAACTGATCGAGGAATTCGATGATGTGAATTTGTCGGTTTCGGCGACCACACGTCCGCCCCGGCCTGGGGAGAAAGACGGAAAAGACTATCATTTCCGGTCCGTCGACGAGTTTCATCACATGATTGAGCGCCGCGAATTCCTCGAATGGGCGCACGTCTTTGACAAGTATTACGGCACGCCCAAGGCCGACACGGTGGCCAGGCTTGAAACCGGGGAAGACGTCCTCTTCGATGTGGATTGGCAAGGCGCCGATGCACTGCACGACCAGATGCCGAATGACGTGGTCTCGGTATTCATCTTGCCTCCGAGCATCAGCGCTCTGGAGCAGCGTCTGGCGGCGCGGCCGGGATCCACGCCAGAGATCGTGGCGCGCCGCATGGAAGATGCCAAGCGCGAGATCATGCATTGGCGCCGCTATGATTATGTGATCGTGAATGACGATCTCGAAATCGCCTATCAGCGCCTCCGCCGCATCCTGTTGACGGAACGGCTCAAACGCCTCCGCCAACTCGATCTGGAGGATCATGTGCGCATCTTGTTGGGAGAGGCATGATGGACCCGGAAGAAAAGCTTGGAAACATCAAGGCGCGGCCCATCTGGTTGATTGCGCTGATCCCCTTGCTGGGGATCGTGCTGGGGGCCTGGTTCGTCGCCAAATTCATTGCCTGAACAAAAAAGCCCCGCAACCGAGTTGCGGGGCTTTGTTCTTTAAGTCCTGAGCCTATCAGGATTTCGACATGGCTTCCTGGAAGTTCTTGTCGACGGCTTCGATGAAGCCTTCAGTCGTCAGCCATTCCTGATCCGGACCGACGAGCAGGGCGAGGTCCTTCGTCATCTGGCCGCTCTCGACTGTCTTGATGATGGTCTCTTCCAGCTTCTGAGCGAAGGCGCGCACGTCAGGCGTGTCATCCATGCGGCCGCGATGGTCGAGGCCACGGGTCCAGGCGAAGATCGACGCAATGGAGTTCGTCGAAGTCGCTTCGCCCTTCTGGTGGTTGCGGTAGTGACGCGTCACTGTGCCGTGGGCGGCTTCGGCTTCAACCGTGTTGCCATCCGGCGTCATCAGAACGGAAGTCATGAGACCCAGCGAGCCGTAGCCCTGGGCGACCGTGTCGGATTGGACGTCGCCGTCATAGTTCTTACAGGCCCAGACATAGCCACCGGACCACTTCATGGCCGCTGCGACCATGTCGTCGATCAGGCGGTGCTCGTAAGTGCCGCCGAACTCAGCGAACTTGTCTGCGAATTCAGCATCGAACACTTCCTGGAAGATGTCCTTGAAGCGGCCATCATAGGCTTTCAGGATCGTGTTCTTGGTCGACAGGTAGACCGGCCATTTGCGCTGCAGGCCGTAGTTCAGGCTGGCGCGCGCGAAGTCACGGATGGACTCGTCGAGGTTGTACATGCCCATGGCGATACCAGAGGAGGGGAAGTCGAAGACTTCGAATTCCTTGGCATCGGATCCGTCGGAGGCTTCCCATTTCATGGTCAGCTTGCCTTTGCCCGGCACGAGAAAGTCGGTGGCCTTGTACTGGTCACCAAACGCGTGACGGCCGACCACGACCGGCTTCGTCCAGCCTGGCACCAGACGTGGGACGTTGGAGATCACGATTGGCTCGCGGAAAACAACGCCGCCGAGAATGTTGCGGATTGTGCCATTCGGCGAACGCCACATCTTCTTCAGGCCAAACTCTTCAACGCGGGCTTCGTCTGGTGTGATCGTGGCGCATTTGACAGCAACGCCGTATTGTTTGGTTGCATTGGCTGCGTCGATGGTGATCTGGTCGTCCGTCTCATCACGCTTCTGGACCGACAGGTCGTAATATTTGAGGTCGATGTCGAGATAAGGATGGATCAGCCGGTCCTTGATCATCTGCCAGATGATGCGGGTCATTTCGTCCCCGTCCATCTCGACGATCGGATTTTTGACCTTGATTTTCGCCATGTTTGTATTCCCTGCGGTTGCACTATTCTCGCAGGGCTATAGCAGAGCCCACAGCCGCGTCAAAACAGGGAAAACCATGTCAGATCAGCGCAACCCCGCAATTATCCTTCACAGCCCCCAATTGGGCGAGAATATTGGCGCTACGGCTCGTGTAATGCGCAATTTCGGACTGACCGACCTTCGTCTGGTGACGCCGCGCGATGGCTGGCCTAATCCTGCCGCAGATACAATGTCTGCCGGGGCGTTCGAGTCGGGCGTAGTAGTGCGCGTCTTCGAGACTTTGCCAGAGGCGCTGGAGGGCATCACCTGGCTTGCTGCCGCTACAGCCCGCCTTCGCGGCATTGAAAAGCGTGTAGGGGACGCGAGCGAAGCGGCCGATCTGGCATATGAGCGGCTGGAAACTGGCCAATCCGCCATCATGTTTGGTGCCGAAAAGTCTGGCTTGCCCAATGACGCCGTGGCGGTTGCGGACTTCCTGATGACTTATCCGGTCGATCCGGAGTTCAAGAGCCTGAACCTCGCGCAGGCTGTCTGCGTGTTCTGCGCCGAATGGGGCAAGCGACGCGAGCAATCGGATCTGGTGATCTCACAGGACAAGGCGAAACTGGGTGAGCCGGCGCCGCGCGATGAACTCTTCCGCATGTTCGAGCATTTCGAAGAGGAACTGGAACGCGCTGGCTATTTCTTCCCGCCGGAAAAGACACCGCTGATGAAAGACAATTTGCGCGCTGCTCTGGTCCGGGCTGACTGGACGCGGCAGGAAGTGCAGACCTTCCGGGGCGCCATCAAGGCGCTTGCGCTTGGGCGGGGTAAGGCGCGTGTCAATCGCGATGACTGAGCTAGCGCCGAATGCTACCATTATCGGCGCAGGACCCGCCGGCCTGATGGCAGCGGAAATCCTGTCCGACGCCGGGTATGCGGTCATCCTCTATGAAGCCATGCCCAGCCCGGCACGAAAATTCCTGATGGCCGGCAAGAGCGGCCTGAATATTACCAATAGGCGCGAAGGTGAAAACCTTAGCTCACGCTATCCAGATGTGGCGCCCTTGCTGAAAAATGCTCTTAGCGAATTTGGGCCAGCATCCATCGCGGAATGGATGCTGGGCCTTGGTGTTGAGGCGACAATTGGGCCGACGGGGCGCGTGTTCCCGGTGCAAATGAAAGCTTCGCCGCTCCTGAGGGCGTGGCTCGCACGGCTGCAGTCCCAAGGTGTCCAGTTGTACACGCGGCATCGCTGGACGGGATGGAGCGACAATGCCGACCTCATCTTTGACACGCCCGAGGGCCCCATCTCTGTGCAATCAGACGCTCAGATATTCGCCATGGGCGGAGGAAGCTGGAAGCGGCTTGGCTCGGATGGGAATTGGTCACCTGTGTTCGCCGAGAGGGGCATACAAACAGAGCCTTTCCGGCCGTCCAATTGTGGCTTCACCGTAGACTGGTCAGACCGCATGAGGACGGAATTTGTTGGAACGCCCGTGAAGAATGTTGCTGTTCGTTTTGGGGATCAGGCGAGCCGGGAAGAATTCGTCGTGACCGACCGGGGCGTGGAAAGCGGCGCGATCTTCACCCTGTCCCTCGCTATCCGCGACCGACTGGAGACCGACGGACAGGCGATTTTGGAGATTGATCTCGCGCCTGACCTCGCGGAGGAAACGCTGGTCAGCCGCCTGACACAAGAGCGGGGAAAGCAGTCGCTTTCCAACCATCTTCGCAAAGCGGCAAACCTGAAAGGCGTCAAGCGCGCCTTGTTGTTTGAGTTTGGCGGGTTGGAAGTTTCCAATGATCCCGAACGCCTGGCCCGACTGATCAAATGCCTGCCGATCCCACTCGGAAAGCCTTTCCCGCTGGATGAGGCGATTTCCGCGGCGGGCGGTGTGTCTTTCGAGGCACTGGACGGCCACTTCATGGTGAAGCAACAGCCCGGCATGTTCTGTGCGGGTGAGATGCTGGATTGGGACGCGCCAACAGGCGGTTATCTGCTGACGGCCTGCATGGCCACCGGACGCGCGGCTGGATTGGGCGCGGTCCGATGGCTCAAGTCACAGGTATCGTAGTTAGCGGCCCTTCCAGACAGGGGCGCGCTTTTCGATGAAGGCTTTCGGCCCTTCCTTGAAGTCTTCGGTCCCGACGATCTTGCCGAAGGCCGTGCCGCTGTCCTTCCAGAGTTCGTCATCTGTCTTGCTGGTTGCATCCATTGCGACGGCGCGGCTGGCAGCGACGGCGAGCGGGGCATTGGCGGTCACGCGCGCGGCCAGCGCTTCGGCTTCAGCCATGACGTCAGCTTCGGGGACGACCTTGTTGACCATGCCCAGTTCATAAGCGCGCTGTGACGGGAGCGGGTCGCCTGTCAGGATGGCTTCGAGGGCGACAGCGCGTCCAACCGCGCGGGGCAGGCGGAAGAGGCCGCCGGCAGCTGCCACAAGCGACCGCTTCACTTCCGGCAAGCCGAAATTCGTGCTGTCGGCACAGACGATCATGTCGCAGGACAGGGCGATTTCCGTGCCGCCCGCGAGCGCCGATCCGGTGATGGCCGCAATCAGGGGCTTGGTCCGTTCGCGGCGCGCAATGCCGGCAAATCCGCCCTTCTTGGTAGAGAGGCCGGCGCCATTGCCTGCCGAGATTTCCTTCAAATCCGCGCCGGCGCAGAACGCCTTGCCGACAGCGGTCAGAATACCGACCCAAACTTCAGGATCGGATTCCATCTGGTCTATGGCGGCTTCCATTGTGCTGGCCATTTCAGCGTTGATCGCATTGCGCGCTTCCGGCCGGTTCATGGTGATGATCGCGATATTGCCTTGTTTCTTGTATTCGACGGGCATGAGTGTCCTCCTTTGACTGGAGCAATTTCTAGCAGGCCTTACGCAAGGTTCTGCAAGGCAGAGTTCGATTTAGATATTGCCAGACCTTGGGGAAGCCGGTCGAGACTTGTCTCATGGACCTGACACTAAGCCCCGAATACGCCGCTTTCCGCGACCAGATTGCGGACACCCTCAAAGCCAATGCCCACCTTGCGCCGGGCCCTGAGGACAAGGGGCTGAAGCATCCCAAACGCCTTGCCTGGCAGGACTTCCTGATCCGGGAGGGCCTGACGGCCCGGACCATTCCGACCGAATATGGTGGATATGGCGCCGAGCCCGATATTTTGAAATCCCGAATCATCGCGGAAGAGTTCGCCCGGTCCGGCCTGCCGAGGCCGCTGGCGGGGCAAGGCATCTCCATGCTGGTGCCGACCCTGCTGGAGCTTGGCACGCCGGAACAGAAAGAGGCGTACATTGAGCGGACGCTGAAGGGCGAGCTGATCTGGTGCCAGGGCTACTCAGAGCCAGGCGCGGGATCTGATCTTGCCGCAGTACGCACACGCGCAGTCGACGATGGCGACGATTTCGTCATCAACGGTCAGAAGATATGGACCTCAACAGCACGTCAGGCTGACATGATGTTTTGCCTGGTCCGTACCGACCCCGACGCGAAGAAACACCACGGCATTACTTATATCCTGTTCCCGATGGATACACCCGGCATCGAAGTCCGGCCATTGGTGGACATGACCGGTGCGGCGAACTTCAATGAAGTGTTTTTCACTGACGTACGTGTACCGAAGAGCGGCGTGGTGTTCGAGGTCAACAAGGGCTGGCAGGTCGCCAATGCCACGCTGACCCATGAGCGTGGTATGCTGGGGGACCCGAACGCGACAAAGGCACGCTTTGTCGAGCTGGTTGAGCTGATGAAGACAGAAACCGTCAACGGCCAGCGTCTGATCGATAATCCCGTCCTGCGCGACCGGCTCATGGCGCTGCAAGGGGAAGTCTATGCGATGCAGGCGAATGGCCTGCGAATTACCACCAACCGCCTGAAAGGCGAGTCACCGGGCCTCTCGGGCCTGGTTGTGAAGCTGCAAGGCTGTGAGCTGAACCATCAGATCGCGGGTCTTGCCATTGATGCGCTTGGAGAACTGGGCATCCTTTACGAGGAGGGGGAGCATCTGAGATCGGGGGGCAGCTGGCAGTGGCGCTACATGTATGACCTCGGACTGATTATTGGTGGCGGGACAGCGCAGATCCAGAAGAACATCATTGCTGAACGCGGGTTGAGTATGCCGCGCGAGCCCCGGCCGGCGAGGAGCTAGAAACATGGAATTCGGACTCTCAGAAGACCAGATCATGTTGCAGGAAACCGTCCGGCGGTTTGTGGCAGAGGAAGTGCCGCTCGACCTGATCCGGAAGGTAGCCGCCGGCGATGAGGTGGTAATCGCCCAGCTTGCGACCGACCTCGGCGCGCTCGGGCTGGACGGGTTACTGGTCCCCGAGGCGGATGGCGGCGCCGGCTTGGGCGTGCTGGACGCCATACTGGTGCAGGAATGCTTCGGTTACGGCGTCGTACCGGCCCGGTTTCTCTCCAATTCGGTGGTAGCATACGCCCTGCGGGATACCGGCTCAGCCTTCGTAAACGGTATTGCCTCCGGCGAGACCCGTTTCGGGATCGCCCTGAATGATTTCACGTCGAGGCGGGACGGTTCCGGACTGCTGATCCATGATGATACCGTTGCCGGAAGCACATTGATGGCCATGGATGTGCACGGGTCAACCCATGTGCTTTGCCTTGCCAATGACGCGATCCATACCGGTGAGCCCGGAGCCGCAGAGCCCGTCAAGACCATTGACCGTACACGGGTGTTCTCAAAGCTTGGCCTGAAAAGTATCGACAAGGGTATTCAGGTCAGGGATGTGGACCGGGTCTTTGCGGTCGCTTGCGTCCTGATGGCGGCCGACACACTCGGCGCTGCACAATGCATGTTGGACAAGGCGGTCGCCTATGCCGCCGAAAGGCAACAATTCGGCCGGGTGATCGGATCCTTCCAGGCCGTCAAACACCTATGCGCCGAAATGGCGGCGAAACTTGAGCCGGCGCGGGCGCTGCTCTGGCATGCCGCGCATGCGATTGACGTCGAGGATGAAGAGGCGCTGGCGATGGCATTCCTTGCAAAAGCGCACATCTCTGAGATCGGAACCTTCATCGCGAGGACTTCAACTGAAGTGCATGGCGGCATGGGGTTCACGGACCTTGTGGGCCTGCATTACTGGTTCAAGCGGATTGGCGTGAATCGGCAGGTCATGGGGTCGCCCATGGCGTTGAGGGAACTCGCAGCGCGGCAGCAAGGGCTGGTGGCCTAGGGCGGATTTAGCGCGTCACATCGACTTGGCGGAACCAGTCGCTTTCTTCCGGCGCAAATATGTCGTGCAGCCAGTCAAGCAAACGACCTCCATTCTTAAGTTTTCGTACGCGCGGGGTATGATACAGCCAGACATCCAACGCCGGTGCGCGGGGGATCGGGCAGACGACAAGTTGCGCAAACCTGTCCATCAAATGGGTCGGTAACAAGGCCGGAGCCACGCAGGACTGACAGAATGACACCATGGCTTCCATGGCATTCATTCGGCGCATCATGCCGAGTTCGGGAAACGCGTTTCCGGATCGGTTCAGGTGTTCTGTATAGGGCGCATGTATCAGGGCTCCTGTTTGGGCGAGACCCGATAGGGAGATTGGCAAGGGATGAGCCTCCTGCCAGTCGCTGGACACGAATCCGGCATAATGTGACCGGCCGATTCGGCGGACTACCAGATCGGACTCACTCGGCCGTGACATCTGTAGGGCGATATCCCCCGCCAGTCGGTGAAAATCAGAGGGCGAGTCGGTGATTGTAAGATCAATGATCAGATCAGGATTGCTGAGCTGGAATGCTGAGAGCCGGGGCGCAATCCAATAAAGGGCGAGCGCTTCGCTGCAGATGAGCTGGAGGTAGTTTCCTTCATCATTTGCGGCGCCGCCAACTTCGTCCTGCGCGGCCTGGATCGTATCGGCCATCAGGTCAGCATGGCGCAGAAGAGTGCGGCCTGCTTCGGTAAGGTCTACGCCTGTATGGTGACGGTGAAAGAGCTCTGTGTGCAGGGCGCTTTCGAGATCGGTCACCCGACGACTGATCGTGGGGAGCGATCCCCCCAGCACGGTTGCCGCCGCGCTCATGCTGCCCGTCCGCGCAACTGCGCGAAAGACCCTCAGCCGATCCCAATCGAACCTGTCAAAAGGCGCGTGATCGTCTTTCGCGTATGAAAGCCCCCGTTTCATTTCTCGCCGAAGTCACCCGCTTAAAACTGTGTCATGAAAATTAACCATGTAATGGAGAAATCTCATGAATGCAACGCAGACTAGAAAAATGGTCTTGGCCAATGTTGACGCTGTAGTGCTCGTTGCGCGCGCGAAAGACTTCGGATTCCGGCTTGCGACTCGCGAGGAACTGGAGGCGGCGGTTTCCATGGCGGAAAACCTGATTGATGGGAAACTTGCCTCTGTTGATTCTATTTCAAGGATGAACGTGCAAACCGGCATGACGGCTTGGGTGACGGGCGATCCTGTGGAGGGAATCTTCCTCACCCTCCCGTTAACCGAAGCTGGCGAGGCTGCCGTGAGAGATGGGTCATATGACCCCGCAGCGCCCCGTCATGAACATCTTGCTGCACAGGGACAGGGCGTGTCGGCCTTCTATGTGGGCGTCTATGCGGGCAAGACGCCTGAGGCCCGGAAGAAGATCATGACGGCGTCTGCGGTACTGCGGGTGGAAATGTTCGGCGTGTTTCCAGCCTATGCGCGCGGGGCCACTGAGGACGGCCGCCGTTCCATGCTGAGTCTGGGGTTTCAGAAATTTGAGGGGGGGCTTCCAGATTTGTATATCCAGCCTCCTTTCCGGCAAATCATGGATCACGCTTCGTGAGTCGCGCTCGGAATACGGTGGGGGAATCGGTGCTTCTCCGGCCGGTGCCGCCAGAAGCTCATCAGACCTACACGGCAGATGTGGTTCGCACCCTGGATGGCTACCATCAGGTCAGCGCGATCCGGTCAGCTGTTTTCCTCACGGAACAGGACTGTCCATATGAGGAGGAGTTTGACGGGAATGATCTTTGCGCAACTCATCTCATCCTGAAGACAAATGGCCGTCCGGTCGGGACCTTGCGCATCCGCTGGTTTGCCGAGTTTGCGAAGCTGGAGCGTATTACCTTGCTGCCGAGCGAACGGGGGCGTCCCGGATTGCGAATATTGCTCGCTGCCGGCTTCGAGATCGTGTCCCGGAAGGGCTATGCGCGGATGGTCGGTCAGATACAGGCCCGGCTCTGGCCGGTCTGGTCACGCACATTCAAATGCCACCTGATTGAGGGGCGCACGCCCTTCTGGTTCTCCGGCTATGAATACCGCGAAATCGAGATTCCCATTCCGCATCATCCGCAAAAACTGGCATTCGATGAAGACCCTTATCGGATCATTCGCCCAGAAGGGGCGTGGGATGAGCCCGGAGTATTGGAGTCCTCTGTCCTGCCGCCAACCAAAGGCAACAAGGCAGCCTGAAGGAGACATCCAACGGATAGTAGTGTGCTTATACCTGCGGAGGTGTTGATCACTCCAGCGGGGGAGGGGCATCCGAAATGGGATCTGCTGCCGGTTGAGGGGATGGCGAAAGCACACCCGCCTTCGGGGAAAGGATACGGCACAGAACGAGATCGCCGGTAACGTTCACCAGGGTTCGCGCCATGTCGAGAATGCGGTCGACGCCGACCACCAGCGCAAGCCCTGTGAGAGGGACGCCGAAGCTGGCAGCGGTTGCTGACAGGATTGCGATACTGGCGCCAGGGGCTGCGGGCGCGCCGATGGACGCACCGGTCAGCGTCACCATGACAAGGGCGAGGTCGCCATACGACAGGGGTGCGCCGGCAATATCTGCCAGAAACACGATTGCGACGGACTGGTAGAGCGCCGTGCCGGCCATGTTGACGGTGGACGCGAGCGGCACAATCGCGCCAGCGAGAGCAGGCGGTGTCTTTAGCTTTTCGACAGCGGTTTTCATGGTGAGTGGCATTACCGCGGCAGAGCTGGACGTCGAAAACGCCAGAAGCTGCACGGGTCCGACAGCACTTAGAAAAGCTCGTGGCCCCATCCTGCCCAGAACGGCCGCAATCAGGATGTAGAGAACCAGGAGAAGGGCCAAGCCGCTCAGCACGATGCCGCAATAGATCGCAAGGTCAGCAAGCGTCCGGATACCGCTCGCCGATATCGTTTCGGCCATCAGGCCAAACACGGCCAGGGGGGCGAACCGCATGGCAGTTCGGATGACCGTCATGCTGATCTCAAGTACCGCTTCAGTCAGGGCCACAAGTGGCCGGGTCAGTTCGCGCTTGTCGGTCGTGATTGCTGCGATGCCGACGAACAAGGAAAATACGACAATGGCGAGCATATCCTGTTCAAGCAGGGATGCGGTGACGTTCTGTGGGATCAAATTCGTGATGAGGTCCGGCAGGCTGTGCGTGATTTCCTCAAGCGCAGAGGGGGCCGGCTCGGCAAGTTCCAGATGTTCGGGTTTGAGGCTCGGCGGCAGGGGGAGACTTTCGTCAAGCGAGCGGCCCGGTCGAATCATCCGCGCGAGCGATACGCCAATGACCGTCGCCACAACCGTCGTCAGGAGCACGAAGCTGATGAGTTTCCGGGCGACGGTTTTCAGCGCTTCGCCACCGCCCGTCCCAGCGATGCCCAGGACAATGGAACTGGAGGCCAATGGAATGATCACCATGCGGATCAAGGCCAGGAACAGCTTTCCAGGCAGGGCGAGCCAGTCTCCAATGAGGTCTGCCTGAGAGCGCGGTATAAGCGCCAGGTCTGGGCCGAGGAGCAAGCCGAGAGAGATGCCTGCGACCAAGGCGATAATCACCTGAAGCCAGAGCCGTCCCTTGACCAGGACATCAAGGCGCCGGTTCAGTCGTCGATAGGTAAACCTCGGTGCCGCCATCCGGTCCTCTCTAGAAAATACGCCAGGGACTCACGTAGAGACAGCGCCTTATTGGAGGCAGCAATCCATACTGTTGATACAGGTCAAGGAGGCCGGTTTCCCCTCGAACGGAGGGTCTTTCGCGGCGGCGCGCGGACCGTGGTAAACATTATATGTTTGGAGGGTGTCTCGAAAAGATGGTGCCCGGGGGCGGAATCGAACCACCGACACGCGGATTTTCAATCCGCTGCTCTACCCCTGAGCTACCCGGGCGGGCCACTGGGGAAGCGCGGTATCTAACGAAGGCTTGTAATCTTGTCCATGCTGTTTTCAGTCATCTTCTGACATCTCTTGGCCCGGTACATCATCGGCAAGGTCGGCAGGTGCGCCCGGAATGGCATATCCTTCAGACAGCCACTTGTTCAGATCGACATCTGCGCAACGTTTCGAACAGAAAGGCCGGTACTGCGCAGAGACGGGGTTCTTCCGGCACTGAGCGCATTTCGGTTGGGTGGATTTCGGGGAAACAGGTTTGCTCATGGGGCCTGATATACGATTGGCGCGCGCTTCGTCGAGGCCAGGTATGAGACGCGATGACCATATTTATCGGAGAGCGTCGCCATCAAAGGTGCGCCCCGGCCTTCGAGCCATGTCATGGCCCGTTCAGGCAGCTCCAAGACAAGCTGGTCCATCGGGCTCTTCGCTGCCGTGCGTTCGAGCAGCCTCAACCCGGCGAGGCAGAGCGATTCGTCGGAGAGTTCCCGGCGTTCATCCAATACGCGCTCGTCCAACGGCGTTTCGCGCCAGGGCAGGGACATTTCCATGAGCCCCAACTGGGAGGGTGCAAGCACCGTAGCCGTTGGAAATCCTGTTGTTTCAAGGCGGGATCTGATGGCGTCCTGTACCTTCTGACGCGACCCGGCATTCAGGGGCGCGACGCAATCCAGAATGATGAGGCCGCCTAACTTCCTGAGCCCGATCTGGCGCGAGAGCGCGTCGCAGGCGTCGAGGTTCAGCTGGAGCGCTTTACTTGCCGCGCTACCCTTACCGCGTCGTCCGGCGGAATCGATGTCGACGGCGACCAGCGCATGGGTCCGATCTATGCGTAATCGCCCTCCATTCGGAATGACCACGGCAGGAGAGAGCGCATCTTCAAAAGCCGCTTCGACCTGTTCGTCCCCGATTTTGACATCTTCGACCGGAATGTTATCCCGGAAATCTATGCCGAATGATTCTGCATCAGTCTCTTTCATGGAGACGCGTGGAAGCTTGTCCTGCCGGGCTTCAGACAAGACGGTGACATCAATGAGCTGGCCTTCGGTCAGGCCATGACCGGCAGGCAGGCGCAGGAAGGCTTCTGCCTTGTCGCGCGTCTCAACAAATGCGCCGCCCTGATCAGGTTTGAGGGAGCGGATACGCGCGCTGACCCGCTGGCCCAGTTTCAAACGGCTCGCCCCATCCGACCAGCGCTCAAGTCGGAGGGCAATCGGCAATCCGTCATCACCCATCAGGACCTCGCGGGTCTCTCCGACACAGACTTCTCGCAGGACGCGGATCGGCCTACTCCCCCGTAATCATCGAGATAAGGGCGGAGGTGACAGGATCGTCCGCCTTGGCGCTCCCCTCGACGGCAGGCTTCAGGCGAGAGGCCATCGTCTTGCCGCGTTCTACTCCCCATTGGTCGAACGGGTTCAAATGCCAGAGCTGGCCGGCGAAATAGGTCCGGTGTTCGTAAAGGGAGACCAGTGCGCCAAAGGCTTTCGGGCCAAATTTGGCATGCGACAAGAAGGTGGACGCACGCCCACCGGCATGAACTTTCTGGCGCGCGACATCGTCGGACAGGTCGGGCTCCTCCCGCTTCACGTCTTCAAAGCCCCGGCCATTGGCGAGGACTTCCGCCTGAGCGAGTGCGTGGGCTGTGAGGGCCTTGATACCTTCTGGCTCCCGGTCACGGTCAGGGGCGAGGATGAACTCGCAAGGCACGTCCTGCGAGCCCTGATGGAGCCATTGGTGATAGGAATGCTGGCCGACAGAGCCTTCGCCGCCCCAGAGGGCCGGGGCCGTGGCGCCAGACACAGGCGTGCCGGTTGGGCCGACGGTCTTGCCGTTCGATTCCATTTCAAGCTGTTGCAGATAGGTCGGAAGCATCCGCAAACGGTTTGCATAGGCGAGCAGGACGCGCATCTTTTCGTTACGTACTGTTGCGTTCCAGTAGTCGAGCAGTGCCAGACGCATGGCTGCATTCTCTTCCAGGGCCGTTGACCGGACGTGGGCGTCCATGTCTGCAGCGCCCTGCAGGATTTCTTCGAAGACGTCTGCGCCGAGATAGATCATGCAGGCGAGCGATGCGGCTGACCACAGCGAGAAGCGTCCGCCGACCGATAGCGGCATATCGAAGACATGCGCTTCGCGGCCGTCCAGCCAGGCCTTGGCGCGATCTGCATTTGCGGTCACGAGCGCCAGATGTTGCTGAGATTCGTCTCCGACCGTTTCTTCCAGCCATTTCCGGGCGCGGGCGAGATTGTAGAGGGTTTCTTCCGTTCCAAAGGATTTCGAGACCCCGATGACGAGCGTGCGCTTCGGGTCGAGGCCGTGCATGGCCCGGTCGAGATCGAACGGGTCGACATTTGCGCAAAAGCGCAGGTCGATTTTTCCGGAGGCCTTGTCCTCGAACGCGTCCGCGATCAGGCGAGGGCCGAAATCCGATCCGCCAATGCCGATATGCAGAACGGCGTTAAAAGGATCGCCAGTCGAACTGGTGACCGCGCCGGACACGACATCGCGGGCAAACGCCAGCGCTGGCTGCAAGCTTTGCCGGACAGTCTCAGCCTCGCCGGACAATTCAGCCTGCGCCCGCAATGCCCAATGCAGGGCCGGGCGGTTCTCCGACGGGTTCACAATGTCTCCGGCGAACAGGTGATCGGCTGCCGATTGAAGGCTCGAATCGCGTCCGAAATCCAGCAAGGCGGCCTCTGCATCGGCGTCGAGATACTGTCGCGACAGGTCGATGGACCAACCCGCAGCGCGCAATGGCGCCATCGAGGCGCGCGCCTCTGCGAGTGCTTTCAGGGAGGATCGGGTCACGCGTTCGGCATGCGGCGTAAGGTCAGCGGTCATGTCATTGTCCTTGCGTAAGTTCTGGCCGCTTCCGCTTATCCGGGGTTTCCAACTGGAGCAAGGCGGGAAACCTGACCGCAGTGAACTGGCATTTGCGTGCTTGAAACCGGCGCCACACATGGCTATGAGGCGCGTTTAACAGGCTGCTCGGCCTGATGTTTATCCGTCCGGCGGGCCGGACACCTAATCTGAACCAAGGAGAGGCCCGATGGGCAAGGCAAAGTTTGAACGCAACAAGCCGCACGTTAACATCGGCACGATTGGCCACGTTGACCACGGCAAGACGACGCTGACGGCAGCGATTTCGATGGTGCTGGCGGAAGCTTCCGGTGGCGAGTCCAAGTCCTATGCGGACATTGACTCCGCGCCGGAAGAGAAAGCCCGTGGCATCACGATCAACACGGCGCACGTGGAATACGAGACGGAAAACCGTCACTACGCCCACGTCGACTGCCCGGGTCACGCTGACTACGTCAAGAACATGATCACCGGTGCAGCCCAGATGGACGGCGCGATCCTGG